>Ga0247765_1000120_pt1 | contig 61787 bp, 62 predicted proteins | sample UWRJL106311C6_FD_179949 | JGI IMG/M metagenome (GOLD analysis project Ga0247765, IMG submission 179949) | Plant litter microbial communities from Arlington Agricultural Research Station in Wisconsin, United States - UWRJ-L106-311C-6 | ecosystem: Environmental > Terrestrial > Plant litter >... | reverse complement strand
AAAAAAAAAAAGGTTGTCCTTCCAGACAGACACTATTGACCGTACAAAAGGAAATCAGAACGGAACATTGAAGGGAAAGAAGAAGGTACCTAGGTGAAATGGAAGTGGGGATAGCTCCAGTCGGTGGGTGGGCTTAGTCTGGTGAACCACCCTATCAGTCAGTGATTAACATCTCGGACATGGATTCCGAACGGTTGACTCGGAGACCACCAGACATGCACCTTTGCCCACTCCGAGATGTACACTAAACAAAAAGCGAGGGAGCGCTCAATAGTTGCCCTTTATGCATCAGGTTCGAGGGAGGGAGAGGGGGACAGCTAGGTCGTGTCGGCGCGGGACGCTAAAATAGATGGCACCATATCAATACACTAAATACTAAGCGGGACTGAGATCTCGAGCCTGCCTGGTCGTATAGCTAGACTCCATTTGATCCAAGCTGATGTCGTGGTCTAGGATCCGGAGTGCGATGCCTCTCGCAAGAACGTAGACAACGAAAGTTGCATCGCGGGACGTACGGGCGGGTTGGCCATTAATCTGCAGCAAAGCACAGGTTCGCGCATGCAGCGCGAAACATCGCTGGGGGATGGGCCAAACCTACCCGACGATGATTGTGAGGTTCTGTTCCGAGGTAGCGTAGATAATAAGAATTGCATCGGAACATACAGCAGAGTTTACATTATCAGCCATCTGCAGCGAAGCACAGGTCCGTATATATAACGCGAAAAACATCGCTAGAGATGGGCCAAACTTGACTATGCAATATTTATAAATCTCACGGTAATGCCCTCGGCAAATGGCCTCACGGGCGTGGTAGAACCGAACATGTGTATCCCAAAATAAAAAGTTGGGAATGGAAGCGAAAAAAAAAGGACATACAACACCAGGGATTCGCTGGTCGTCACCGACCCAACTACTGGTCTGGCCCTCACTGGCTTATCTATGGGAGAGCGGACGGGATCCCGAGTTTTCCAGTGGGTATGGTCGTATGTGCTTTGGATAATGAGGAATCTTGCTTATCAACACACGAGGGTTTGGATAAGGGAGGGCGGTGGAGATGTAATTACTTTCAGCAGTAGCTTTGGCAATCTTGACCGTCACAGCGGGAAACCATTACCAGGGTGGGTCAAGTCAGGACCTAAACGCCTGTCGTGGGTCTGTCTGGCCTTGACAGTGGATGCATCAGTGTGGGCCCAAGACGTGTGGGTGACATCACAAAGCAATCATATCACCATTGCTCACTCTTCATATTTGTTATAATCGTTCCTACACTGCACTACTGCACTACACTCAATCAACCAAAATTCTGCATACATCTCTCCAACACGATATATAAATCCACCGCCGCCGGCCATGAATCCATCCAGCAGGAGGACCCAGCCCGAGCGTTGCCATGTCGGCCCCAAGGAAACGGGCGGCATGGCAGGCGCGGTTCGAACCCCTGCCAACGTACATCTTGGCATCGATGTCCCCAAGATGTTCGACTCAAAAGGTACTATTGGCAAGCAGTTTAGCGGTAGGCATTCATTTGGCTAGGGTCCCACAGCCATGTCAAGCTGAGTGGTGGTGGTTGGCACGTTTAGCGGAAGGAGTAATTGGAGGAACGGCGCAGAGCATCGGCGGTCCGTTCAAGGAGGAAAGTCTTGTGGGTAGACAGTTTACCGATCATGGAATTATCGGAGGGAGTGTGCAAAAGGTCCTGGGTGGGATGAAGAGGACGGCAAGCTAGACGCCTGTTGTTAGATTGTCGTGGATACATATCAAGGAGTCCAGTCAACAGAGTGCTCTTCAGTTTACCATGCACCGTGTCTTCTACTGCCCGCACTGTATGATCCTTCCCCTTTTGGACGGCGGAATTCCGCCGACATGGGTTTTGGGCGGCCCAGGCACTGGGGTACAATAGGATCTGTTGTCGGAATCCCGCCAACATTCCACTTTAAACTCTCTGTCTATCATATACACTATACGCACGCCATCCCATTTTCCACTCACGAAAACAACCTGATAGTGTGGGGGGTTTGCATCGAGGCTGCGCATGGGGTAGGTACTACAGCCGACCATACCGCACAGTTGTTTTTGCACTGTCTTGCCCACACTGCAACGGCAGAACAATCGCGCTTGCCACTTAGACGGCTTAACTGCCCCCTGGCTCTTTCCTATCTTGGCCTTATGTCCGAGCCATCATGGTCCGCTCTCGAAAGGGGCAACCCTCCGCCTCGCCGAAAGGCTTGTTCCGCATGCATCAAAGCGAAACGCCGCTGTACCCTCGGCTCCCCGGCTTGCTTGAGGTGTATCCAGCGCAAGATCGAATGCAACTATCCCGATGCGTCAAAACACCGTCCGATCAGGGGTTCTAACCACGCGCCCGATCCGTCTGACGCTGTCGATTTTTCTGTTCCTCTGGAGATATTGCCCCGCGAAACCGGAAGCCTGACTCCACCTTCGTGGGGGAGCACCAGCTGTACTCTGACCACCCCGCCCGTCTTTGCGTCAGACCAAGAGGATCTTGAAGCCCAGACAAGGGAGACGTCAGCCGCCATCTCTGGCCTGTCCCCCAACGATGCTATCCAAGATGTTATCTCAGGTGTCATTGAGGCCAGGTTGAGATATGCCATCAAAGAGCTACGGGCAGCCGTCACCCAAATGGCGCTGGAGTATGCCACCCCTTGGTCACACCCTCGTCTCTACGAGCATGCGATGCCGAGAACCATGCAAGGTGGGTAATATCGTCACACCTCGCTCCCCTGCTGATCGGATCGCACACAGACGCCCTCTCCTCGTGTGCCCTGTACGCAGCCAAAACCCCAGCCAACAGTCACATCATTCTCCATACCATTGGGGAGCGAGCCAAAGAACTTGTCAACACACCCGTTCCCATCGCGCCCGCATCCACACCACTTGAGTTGATTGCCTACACACAGGCTCTGATTCTATACCAGACGATACGAATTTTCGACGGCGATATCAACTTGAGGGATGACGTCGAGACCGGCCTGCTGCCCCTCGAGGCCGCTGCTTTCTCTCTAATGCAATTCACCACCTTCGAGAAAGGCACTTTCGACCCGTATGGGACACCTGTCGAACCGGCGCCGTCTTTCGAGGCCTTAACGGACGCAACACCTCCTGATCAAGTTGAGGAATTTTGGGAGAAATGGTGCGTCTTCGTCATCACGCCCCTGCGGAGACGCTTGTTGACGAAATCTTTTAGGGTCTTCCAAGAATCTGCCAGGCGGACCTTCATCATGGCCTTCTTCCTCATCCGTGGATACCAGGTCATCACAGGTCACTTTGACTCCAACAATCCAAGCTGCGATGGGAAACTAGGACTGTGCCATTCCTTCACCATGGCTGCCGGCCTCTGGTCGGCCAAAGATGCGCCGCAGTTTGCAGATGCGTGGAAGAAGGGGAGACACTTTCCTGTCAAGAATGCGGAGTACGTTACATCATCTCCCTGATACTCTGAAAAGCTTCTCTTGTTGACGTCTCTCAGTTTCTCACAGGTAATCGTCACTGCTCATCCAAGTGAGATGGATACATTCGGGCGGATTCTTTTCGCCACTACTCAGGGTATTGTCTTTGCGAATATGTGGTTCAGGACGCGTGGCGTTGACCTGTAAATATGGGGAATGTGCAAGATTTCATGTGACAGCTGGACGATTATTTTTCATCAAATTGGACTCCTCGACTTTCAAATTGAAAACCGGATGGATTAAGTCCGTTCATTGAACAATACGAAAGCTACATACGGTGTGTTACTAGCACTCCAGGTGATTGATGCCTTGAAAATCCATGCAGCTCCCGCACGCTAATTACCTGCGAGTCCTTCCACGGAAAGAGCAACCAGAGCTGCGCTGCGCAAATTTGCTTTTGCCTCTTCTCCATTTCCCAAACCTGATTTTCCTTCGCATTATTCAATTTGTCCAACCCATTCCAATCCAAACCCGGAAGCAAAACTTTGAGTGAAAACGAAGGCAAGTTTCGAACCTGCTCAGTAAGGCATGTTAATAACCTAGACAAAAGATGTCTGAGAAGCGTGGGGCCAGTGAGGTGGCAGAAGTCACTCCCTGAGTGAAGAAAACACGCACCAGTGCATTCACCCCGAACTTGAATACCGGAGACGATCTCGGCGACGGACTGCTGCTCACTGGCACCGAGAGAGGGCGTATCCGCGACTGGATGAACAAGCAGAGCCAAGCGTCGTCACGGCACGATCCTTGGGAGTCTCCGGCGGGTTATGACGAACATTGGACAATTGGGGACGAGAGATGGTTGGAAGAACGCTGGCAAGAGGATGAGATGGAGGAACGACTCAACTACCAAGACCATGCCATGATCTGGCTGTGGCAGGATGCATACACGCTGTGGGTGTGCAGCCCGTTCGATATCTTGTCGCCGAGATTGGACTTCGAGGTTGATGTCGAAGTCGCTAACTCCCCTCTCTTGACACTCGCAAGCGGCAAGGAAGTCAAGGATGAGAGGTGGCCTGAGGGTTTCTGCGAGCACCTCAGGAGGCTTCTTTACCACCCGGTATTCGGTCGAGATCCCTTCCCGTTACAATTCAGTATGCAATCATCTGTCGAACTAATGACACCCGAGACTGGCCAACGCTGGGGAAGCAACCCCCTGGTTGTAGCTCCGGGGGAGTAACTTTCTTCGCCCTCCTGGATGAAGCTCTCGAACGTCAGTCTGAAAAGGCGCAGAAGCCCATCCAATCGGTTCACAGAGAGTTACGTATCAGAAAAGGCTGGCTTGACATGGCCGTGGTACCCGAATTCAGCCAGCTCTTCACCCACATCGAAAACCAAACGGTATGGCGCCACAATCTCGCACAAAAGCTGCCACACCAAGAAAAAATGCTATTCAAGTACAAAGTCCGCGTCGAAGATTTACTATGCGTCACCAAAGCTGTCGACAAGTTGACAATTTTCGGCATGCGACAGTATCCGCCTCTTGCCCACCTCGCCAACGCCCTGTCCCGCGAAATGCCGGTTGAGCGTTTCCCGTCTCCGGATCACATCAACACTTACGTCCAAGGTTCTCTGTTCAGTCTTCGCAGACGAGACGAGCGTCTTAAAAATTTTGAGGCAAATATGTGAACTAGAAAACAGGAGGAAATGTCCCAACAATTAGAGGACGAACCAAAAGACGGAAGCAGCCAAGAGCAAGGGTCGTTAAAACCGAACCTAAACCAGGAACCTAAGGATTTGTCGGATGCTGCTGTCGTCTCAGAGGAACCAACCTGCTGAGGTGTTTCCACTATCGGTTGAAATTGTTGTTGTGAGAAGCAGGAAGACCATATTGGAATGGCTCAGAAAGTGGAATCGGGAACTTCGAAGATGGATGATATGGCGTGACAGCAGAACATCTACCCCGGAAAAATCAACAGTTTGTGGGAATGACCATAACTTATTTTTGACGATGAGAAAGCAGTGATCCGGCCGAGCTACACTAGGTAGGCGGGTGCGAAAATTCTGTATGGAAACTTGTTGCTATGTACCTAGGTAGTCGGACACTTCAAATAGATCGTCGTCATCGAGTTCATGTGAATCCAACGTGCACATATCCAATCCAATAGTTTCTCCTCACTATCCTTCTCGAAATGTGACATCCGTCTCTAAATCCGTATTAACATCATCTCAGACAAACCCAAGCGCATCAGCAGATCTATCTACCGTGTCTCTAGATGTGGAGACTTTGCGATATGGAACGTGAGCTTTTCTGCGCCCAGCATGGTGGGTGTTATTCCATGCTAAAGTAATGGGAGTCTTGAAGGGCAATATTTATGATGTTCGCAGGAATTGACTCAAATGAATGCAGTGGTTTCTAGTGTACATGTTATGTGGAACTGCAGAGTTTATTATCAAGCGTAGGTTACACAAAATGTATCAATAGTATCACGTAGGTCTAAAGTAGGTATCTTTTCCACCAGCAAAGCTGGATATGAATCTAATCTTTATATTTATGGCAATAGGCTTCCAAACGCCTAATCGGCTTAGCAATAGCTCTCAATTTTGGGTTTACGAGGCCTCTCGTTCCATGGTTGAAGCCTTGGAAACCCTGCAGAGAGGCTGGATCGTCGGGTACTACTACACGTTAAATCTAGTGCTGCAGCCGCTAAAATCCACCGGTCAAAGCTAAATACGGACGGTCGAACCCGTTGTACTGTTCGGGCAAAGACCCTGAATCTAGGGTCCGAAGACTCGTGTGGTTGTCTAAAGAGAGGCCTTAGCGGTATGCGACAAGTGTATCAACAGACCTTGTGGATTTGTTATAAATGAAACAACCTTCACGATTGCTGGCACCGGGCCGAGGGAAAATGAGCCCGTCCAAACGGCTGGCAGTATGAGTACTGATATCCCAGACCATGACTTGTGTGCCACAGTACACATTGCGATCAGGGAGTCTACCTCCCTCACAATTGTTGATGATTTCCAGGCATTCGCTGAAGGTATCGTGCTATCGAAATTTGAGGGGGGTTCAGTGACTTGCAATACGAAGTACCTAGGTTCAATGCTTTCCCATCCCAGTTTGGGAGCCCTTTTCATCCATCAGGGAAACAAAAGCCAAAAGACGCTTTGTGTTTTATATATAGTCCATTCAAGAGTGGTTGTCGATTTTCAACTAAACCCTGGCCGGCCATGCGATCTGTGACCAGGTCAAACTGGCGAGTAGTATTGAAGAATCGATGCCGAACAGATGCAAGTGACGGTGTAGACCTCAGCCAATCAGCACGCGCGTTGACACCCACCAGCCACCTGCCAAGGCAGCAGCTAAGGTTTTCCCCCGCCTCTCGAATTCCGGCTCGCGCTTCGCCTCAATACAACGATCACGGGCTGGTTCTCCTCCACCGAATAAACTCATAGGCGTAAGCGGCAACCCACTAACTGCCAAAGCCTCGCCAATTGCCATAACGGCTTTCGCCTTAAAACACAAAGCGCGTGCCATGAGCGACATTGCGCCCGACACGGCGACACCGCCGCCCAAAGAGCGACACTCTCTCACACTCGACCAGCGTCGAGCCCTGCGACGGTGGGCCAACACGCAGCCCGTACGCCCGAGCCACAAGGCCTGCATTGAGTGGTTTCACTCGCAGTACCAGCAGACCATTTCGCAGTCCACCGTCTCGCACTCACTGTCGCCCAAGTACGCCCGACTCGATGGCGATCCCCAGCTGTCGGGCTCGCGCCTGCGCTTCGGCAACTGGCCCGACGTCGAGAAGCTGGTCCTGCTGTGGCACCAGCAGATGCAGAACAGCGGCCGCCAGCCCTCAAACGAAGAGCTCGCCGACAAGGCCAAGAGTATTTTCAGCCAGCTCCCGCGCTACAAGGACGAGCAGGCCCCCGAGTTCTCTCCCGGCTGGATCCATCGCTTCAAAAAACGATACGGTCTGCTCATCCGCCGCCAGCGTCGACACGGCACCGCTCCGAATCCCGCCGATGATATCCCATACCTCGTCGACGCCGTGCCCCGCTTCATGAGCATCTCGGCCGAGGTTTCCCCCGCTGCTATACGCGATGCCGTCCAACGCGTCGTCGGTGTCGAGGCTAGTCTAGCTACCTGCGCCCGTGTGCGTGACGAGATTGTCCGCCGACTGGAGAACCCTCAAGCTCCACAGACACCCCAGTCACAACTGGCTCCCCCGCTCGGGTCCGTACCGGCGCTACCTCCAGCCCCCCAGCAGCACGCGGGTGTACCCCCCCTTGTTCCAGGGCCCAACGGCGACACTCCCATGTACGTTGCCGAAGACGACCCAGAAGTCGTCCTCCAGAATGCGTTGCGCTCCCTACAACAAGAGGAAGCGGATGCCGAGGCTGAAGCTGCCGTTGTTCGAGAGGAGAGAGATCGCGCTGAGCGTGGGCTCCCCCCACTCGGCGCCATCGCCGGCCAGGCGTATGCTCAACATGCCGCTGCCGCCGTCAGTGCTCTGACGACGCCGGGATCACAGCGAACCAGCATCGGCGTGGGTAGCGCGCCCACCACGGCTGCCCGATACCTCGCGCCCACACCTCAGCCAGTTCCCTCTCCGGGCAATCCCAACGGAAATAGCGATCTCTCCCTGACAACTATACCGAGCAACCCTCCAGTCTCGGTCACAGATCAACCGATGCGGTGTCCCTTCTGTGTTAATGTACGCATGCTCCGTACCATTAAGGAAGCTGTGGAACATATGTCGTCACACGTTATGGTCTAAGGGCTGGGCTAGTCAAAGTATCTTATATGCTACCACTGTCTGATGGCAGCTGTCAGGATATTTGTCCGTTTTCTATATTTCTGTTTCTGTGGTATACATCACGGCAATCGCATTTCCCCTTTCCCTAGGATATAGGATAAACGACACATGACGAATCGCACCCTGACGCGCTTTTCTATTCCTATAATCATGGGGAGCAACAAGAGCGCGTGATGGACCAAAGACGGGAAATCAACATGACAAAACAAACATCCTGGGAATAGGGAATGAAACAAGCTACGAGAGCACAAGAGTGAAAAACTAATGCTGTATGATAATGGGAAAGGGGCAGGCAGGTTCCAGGCTGGGGATTACGGGCAGCCACCACCACAAGTACTCGGTTCTTCTTTTATTCTTCTTTTCTCGTTCTTTGGCAGGAGTCTGGGAGATACCAATTTGGCTTGTTTCTGACCCATGATTGTGGGCGAGGAGCGCAAAACAGAACTTTGTTGGCTCCCAGGTGAAGGAATCTGATCTGCGAATCATGACTTTTTCGTCCCGAGTACTCCTTATTGCGAACACCAGTGATAAGTGTCGTCCGGAGTAAGTATTGTGATCATTGCTTCATGTGATCATGTCGTCTAGAGTGCCAGCCCGTGAATTTGATTCCAGGTAAACGTATCGTCGTCACATTCGTTGTGAACCCGGCCCGTTGCTAACATGAACGCGGTGCAGTGAGTGCACCCCGTCTCATTCATTGTAGGTTTTTCTGGTTTGCGAACGTGATCGCCGCCCAATATTATGTGAACAGCTCGCTTCGTCATGGCGTGATCCAGTCAGGGCAAGCAAAACACCAACCAGGTTCATCTCAAGTCGACAGCGGCACAATGTCCATATCACGTGGAGAGACCGAGCCGACGGTGACACCGCACGCATTTCACAAGGACAGGAATTGTAGGTCATCCAAGGCTCGTTCAATTCCACTCGCGAGGCTCATGCCACATCTACTCATTAACATCATCGCCGCAGCCCAACCTCTAGGCTCCCTACATCAACCATTCCTCAATACGACTTCGACCCCTGAATCTGGCCCCCATGCCGTAGCGCCATCCCACCTTTCCCATCACCTTCATCAACACAAAGGATGGTGGCATCCCGGACGGAACCGACACAGTCAGCACCCTACGTCGCCCAAGCTTAGCATCGCCGCTCGGGGACATCCGTCCATCCACCCTGAACCCATAATCCGCGACCTGGCCCGGCTTCTCGATCTGTCGAGTCATGTGTCGCCTCGCCTTGCCTGAACTCACCGTTGGCTCACCGTCCCATCAACGACCCTGTCCAAAAATAAGGGAGCAAGGTCAAGAGAATGAAGAAGCAAAAAAGTGGAGGGCAGAAGGAATGGGACGGAGCTTCCATTCCATCACCCACCGGATGAAGAAAAGGCGCAATAGCCAAAAAAAAAAGAGGAAGTTGGAATAAAAAATGGAGCTCCGACTAAGAAAAAATAACCCCACAAACGCCATCGTTGATATCCCTTGGCGACATTTTTTCCCTTCCTCCGATGGTAGCAAGTAGTAGTAAGTAGTGTATCGTGGTATCCTTCCTCCCATGTCTTGGTCAAAATGCGTTCATTTGCCCGGCTGCTACGGCCCACCAAAAAAAAAAAAAAAAAAAGGGGTCATAAAAAGAAGTGGGTATTATGATGCGAAAGAAGTGACGACATCCCCGTATATATGCGGCTTGGATGTCCGCTTGAACCCGACGGAGGCAGGCAGACAACCGGGCTCACCAACACCAAGTCTCCGTGACTCATGTGCACGGCACTTTCAAGAAACGAGGCCCCGAGTGTTTTCGGGGCCAAATAGCGCCTTAACATGTGCACCAAGCCGCAAATTGGAGACAAGAGGATGTACCAACTGGGTAGAATTGAACAACACAACCCTCACTCCAGCAACATGACAGTGCAAGAGCCAGGGACTCAAGGGTCGTAAGTCTACTCCACATAGATTAACAACTTCTCGTTTCGTTCCAAGGCGTTGTCGAGGTCGCCGTCGCTCATCAAGGCGAGCTTGTCTCCTGTTGATTCGTCACGGTAAGATAGCTGCAGGATCTCGTTTGTCGGGATACGAAGACGCTCAAAAATCCTGTCGCACACTCCCCGGAATGCGATATCGGAGGGCACTTTGATGGCAATGATATCGCCGTTGTAACTGAGTTTCACCTTCATCTGCCCCCCGGCTTGCTGAATTCCGGGAGACAGAGAAGTTTGGGATGGTTGAGACAGAGACGATGGTTGACGTGTCATCGGAGGCTGGCCACCGCCAGTCATTTGTCGAGTTGGAGCCGAGAGACCCGAATAGCCAGTTCCATTGAGGTTTTGTCTCGAGGACTGCCGCGATGCCCCATCTGCAGGCGAGTCTGTCGAGGACCGTTGGGAGCCCCCGGACAAGCGGTACTCGTCACCAAACGTGTTGGGGTCGATCTCGTAGTCGCCTTCCCTTGGTGCGAAGAACTGCTTGACCAAAGTGCAACGTGAAATGTACGTGGGCTGCGCAAGGAGGTTCTTGACATAAGCGTCCAGATTGTGCCGGCGTCCTTCTGTGATAGCATCGGTCACGTAATTAACGGGACCGGGCATGTAGGGAAGTGTCCGTTGCTTGTCCCCGGTAGTTCCCGCTTCGACGGGAAACTCGGTTAGGAGGGCAATCTGGAAGTCGTAGAAGTCCTCGTAGTACCGTGAAAGCTCCCAGGTCCGACCGTCCTCCAGCTCCGCTTCAATGACAAACCAGTACTTGTCTTCGGCAAAGCAGTATCTCGGTATACGGGCGTTGATGGGCGCGAAGAGCTGTGAGGAAGATTTGGCCGCGTATGTATTTTGCTGTACCGTGTTCTGCTGAGCGGTGTACCGTGGTTGCTGCGGTGGTTGCTACATGATATAGTTTGTTAGAGCGTGCGCCAGGTGAATCTTTGTCATACAGATCGCCTACCTGGACGGGACCGTTGGCAGCAGGCGGTCTCATAGTGCCTTGCTGGAGACTCATCCTCTCCATACCCTGTTCAAGCGACTGTTTCTGTGGGGCCGCAGCGGCGGCGGGCTCGAATTTTCCGAGTGTGATGCTGGAATTCTTATAGTCGGCAGCCATCTTTTTCCACTCTTCAACTCGGGGAATGCCGGCCCTCCGCACGGCGTCTTGGGGGTTGACGACCGGGGTATTGGACGCCATGTCTCGGATCTCGACGAAAGATACGGGAATCAGACCAGGGCCGCCGAGACGACCAATAGGCTTGGCAACGAACCATTCGGGGTTGGATTGGGCGATGACGATGATAGCTTCGCCTGCTTTGGCCTCGAGCTCATCAGCACGCTCGGCCTGAAAGTCGTACATGACAACACCGTACACCATGGCGCCGGCTCGACTGCCCGTTTTGGAGGCCCGCTGGCTTGCGGATCCCGTAGTCGAGGCGTCGCCGTAACCGGAGTCGTGGTCGGGGCTCTTCATCGGTACCGACCGAGGCGCACTGCTAACGGTGTCGGGCTGCGACCCACTGTCGCGCTCGGTCCGTCCGAGTGCTTGGAAGAATGCGACGGGCACCAGTCCACGTGCGTCGGGGAGCGCGGGATTGCACGCCTCGTACCAATCTGGATCGTTCTCACGCCCGATAACGTGAAAGAAGTCGCCGCGTGAAAAGTTCAGTTCCTGCGGGGTTTGCGCCGTGTAGTCGTAGAGTGCGCGGATTACCTGTCAGTAAGGGTTGCGTCAGCGCCGTCGCCAGAGCTAGCAGAGTTTGGATTGCAGAAGAATATCGCCTGTCAGGCGGCGTTGGTGGACCCAGCCGCCGACAGCTGGTGGCGAGCACGCACCTTTTTGGGGGGCACAATGGCAACCGCAGATTTGGGAGCAATGCTGATGTGTGGTGTTTTCTCTTCTCCCCCTTGATCGACCTTCGTAGGGCCTTGAATATGCGCATCATGATCAGCATTGGGATCCGACGAGCCGCTGCACTGCATGGAGAAGAAAATCGAAGAGGGGGAGCGCAGAGACACGGGGTGTCGGCTGCGTCTTGGTCTTGGATGAGGGTGCCTCGGGTTGTTCAAGAGAGCGAGGGCGCACAGAACTGAGATGTCTGGACGCAGGCCTTTCCTGGTGGCTCCTCGACGCCTCGCAGCCAGCCCTCGACGCCGACGTCGATAGGCCAAAGCCAAATAGAGAGTGGGCACGGCCGATAGCAAGCAGAATGACGTACCTTCATCGTGGCTGACACAACCCCCCTTCAAGGAGTGCCCAAGTCTCGGTCGCAGTCAGAGACAGGAGGGGCTGACGGTGAGGAGCCGGCCCGCTGCGCGCAGAGCTGTCTATGTTACGCCGACGCAATGGCGGCCAGCGTCTAGTTCGGACGACTCTGAGTCAGTGTAACAAATCGAATTTCCAAAGCTCTTCCCTTGCCCCTCGTCGCGAATAAGTCTCGGGCGGCAGCGTTGGCGCACGCTGCACGAGAGCGCGATGAATGCGATTATTAAAAATAGTCGGCGGTTCGATACTGGGGAAGACGACTGGTGGTGTTGAGTAGATGCGCCGGGTGGCGGCTCACAGAACGCTTTTCAAAAAGACCGTTGGTTCCCTCTCCGCCTACACAGCTTGCCGCTTTCACTTTTTCTTTGTCTGATAAGCGCGCAGCTCAGCAATTCGTCGGCTCCAGGAATCCTTTGTCTGCGTGATTTCTTCGGGAGGGTACGGCCGTCAACGTTCAAGTCACCGTCGAAATCACAGTGTGGGCGCGTCGCAAAAAAATAAAATAGAAAAGCTGACGATTGCACACAGAGATTGCGGGCGTGTGGCGGGGAAGGAGGTGAGCAGAGGCGGCGATCCGGGCACCATGTACCTCTTAAAGGAGAACGGATGGGGGGGATGGACACCTGAGCAGCAGGGGGGACAGAGCGGGTGGAAAATGTTGGAAGTTCAGGCCTGCTGATTGACTGGGGAGGGGTCGCGGACAGTGGCGGGCAGGATTGCCCAGCACACGGTTGGGTTGCGTGCGGGCTAAATTCGATGGAAGGGACCCTAGCCGGGGTTCCCTCGACCCTCACCTGCGGGCCCTGTGACTGCGGGCTTGGCAGGCCCGACGAGATCGACACCGACTCCTTGACATCAGAAGTGTCGAGTCACTGTTGGTCGCGTGCGCTGCGATGCATGCTGCTGGCGGTTGTTCCGATGGTTAAGATGGCGCACTGTGACCAGAGCGTGGGTAGTGAGCTCGGTCCCTTATCAGGACACCTCGGAGAACCGTTCCTGGTCGGTCATCTGCCTCTCCCCGTTGGACCCATCGTTGGCTGAGAGGCGATACTTATTCTGACGAAAGAGACCCGGCGGATGGGAACAGTCGGTTTACGACTTGCGGCCATGTTCTCAGCTTTCCAATCCTGGCTGTCTGAAAGCCTGGCAAGGGGGCCAATGGCGTTAGGATGGCTTTCGGAGGAAGGCGATTGGAAGACGCCCGCAATGCACGAAACCATGCAACTCGGCGGTTGGTCTGCCTGGCAGGGGAGCTTTTGCGCGGTCCTGGTGCAGAGAGCGGCAGATGTCATGTGCACACCTACGCAGTGGCAACAATATCGCGGTGCGATGCAGCCCACAAGAGGCGGGCCAAATAGTTAGTGTACGTAGTGTGGTTTGTCCAGGGAGACTGGATTTACGAGGCTGGCTGGCTCAAGATTGGCGGGGTCAAAACCAGCGAATGGTATTTTAAGACGGTGGGTGGCTCCCTCCCACTTGTCAATCCCATGATCCAGTCTTTAAGGTCTTTTTCCTTTCCCAGGTTCTCCTTGCCTGTGCTCAACATCGTTCGCCGCGTGGTTGCCCATACACATTTATACCAGTGTCGATGGCATCACCATCTCGTGCATGCAGCCTTGCGAGGAGTCCTCCAACCGGGCGGATATTCGGACAGTGAGTGCTCAGCGCGCGGCACAGTACCGTTCCCGCTTCGACAAACTTCGAGAAAGCCCCACGCGGCCCCGCTTCCTCAAGGTTCATCTGGTTTTCTCGGTTGCTGCTGTGTCTGGAGAACGTATGCACGGCGGTCCGCGCGTTTTTTTTTTTTTTTTTTTTGCAAGACTCCCCTAGCGACCCAGAGGCAGCCATTGGGCTCGATCGACATGAGCAGTACTTTTCATTCATGCAACACCATGGCATTGCTGGTCAATGCCCCTTGTGCATGCAAGGATGGCCTTATCGATAGCCCTCCGTCATCTGCCGACGGAAGTCCCTCGCATTTTTCCCACTTTCTTCGCAAATTGGTGTGCTACCATCATCATTTCTTGATTTCCTCTGAAGGTCTTCGACATGTCCTGCATCCGTCCTTGACACGAGAAACAGACGTACAGGATCCATGTCCATGCTAGAGAAGTTTTCTGCATAACTTCGGTTCTGCGTTCTGATGCAGAGCTAGCGCCAAGCGGCTATCGTGAGTTCATGGGGTGTGTGTGTGTGTGGCAGGCACGGGGCATGCATCGCCATTCCAGTCAGACCCGATGGAATGGCATTACGCGCTGAGAGAACGTCATCCCTGGCGCGCGCATGTCTTTGGCCCACGATTCGCAGGCTGTCCCTCTTCGTCAGCCCTTCATCCTTCCATGATGAGCAGCGAGCTTGCCAGTTCCCAGCTTTTTTTCTGCACAACCTTTTCTTTTCTGAGACAGCCCTTGGAAGTCCGCTGTCACCCCTCACTGGTCAATGGAGGGGCAAGTCGTCTGCAGATGCAAGCCACGCTACCCCTCTCCCCAGCAAGAGCTGCAAAGCATGTAGTCCATCCTGGATAGGAGTAATTGGTAGGACAAGAGTTCTAATAAATCTAGCCCTCTCGGTGTTCCTCTACTTCCATTATCACTGCCAAGGTCTACGGATAAGAAGTGACCGACGAAAGGTCTCGTTTCTTTCATCAAAGCCTAATGGTGCATGGGCTGCCGGTCAGGGTTTCAAGACAGGTGATATCGCTGTGGTGCAACATCACGGATGCAGACCAAAGGAGTAGTGCTCCACGGAACCCGATGGCGCGGCCGGAATGGGAAGCAGCAGTCTCTTTCCCAGTTTGAGGCTCATGGACAGAGAGGATGGGCTGCGGGCCTACTCGGTGCTACTTGCCCGGGATTTGACCATGTCCCGTCCTTGCCGTGGCATCGGGCTCGGCATATCATGGGCTTCAGCAGCCTTCCAGAACCATCGCTCGAAACGCCGTCTCCTTACAACACACGCTATCGTAAACATCAACCCAATCAAGTCAGGTTTGTTTGAAGCCCATCACGAGTAAAAGCAATTCCAAATCCATCTTCATGCTCCAAGTGCCCCCTGGTGTCTCTCGGATCCAGGCCGTCCCGATCGCCAGCCACAGCAACTTGAAACCAGAGCACATAGCGCCTGAAACGGCAACCCACCAAAGTCTTCTTTGGGCAGCGGGCGACGGCTGACCCTGGACCCGGTTCAGCAACTCGCAGGTCTGGCCGTCCAGCCAGAGCCCTGTGATCCTCATGCTCCCCCGCAATCTCTCCGCCTTGGCAGAACGGCCCTCGGGATGGCTTCCCTCCCTTCCCTCCCTCGATCCCTTAGCCAATGTTGATCCGGGTAAATACCCTTGAATGAAGCAAGCAATGACGAACACTTCAATGCGTGACTAAGCAGAACTAGCCACCAAAACCAGCCAAAACCATACTTGACATTTGATACTCGACATGGAACACCATACACATGTGGTTTGGCAGGCAATACAGAGACCATGATGCCTATGGGTTATGGGCTATGGTTCACACGTTGAATACTAACCTGATTGATTGACTGACTGGACTCAGAGGGCCCGACCCGGGTTTCTCTCAAGTGATCACCCAACCGCCACGACCACCACCCCGACCAATTTCCCGACCAACCTCGGGCCAACGGCTAGGCCTTTTAATATGGTCGGGCATGACAAGCCCTATGAGGCCGCTATGAGGGTGTGAGGTGAGGGTTGGGTGAAGAGAGCCTGAAGACCGGCCCGGGGAAGGGTCGGGATCTTGCCCAGCCTCTATCAGGGCGCAGTTGTAGTGGCCTTCCTCATATAACCCCCATTGTTCAGGATAGCTGATGCCGAAAACTCAAGATTGTTCTCTTCGATGCATGCTGCATTGTCATTTGTACATATTGAATCCGATATGTCAGCGGTGTGATGAACAGCCGACAGCATGCTGCTGGGGGGATCTAGCTGAAGGGGATCGCCCTATTTTTGTCTTTGGCCATCAAAGTTTTAGCTGGTTGAGGAGTAGCAGTCAAGGTCGCGACGTTCCTCGCTAGGGGAGGGGGGGCCTATGCACCGGGCAAGTAACCTCATCAAGGGTCCCCGCCGACAGATGAGCCCGTATGAATGGTGATAGCAAACAGTGAGAATTAAAGTTTTATTGTGTAGACTCGAGACGAGCTATTAACTACGACTCTGTATGTTCACGATGCGCCAAACGCCGAGTCACCCCATCGCAGCAAATCAACCGCCTTTATGGTGCTCGCCCGATAATAATAAAAAAACGAGCTAGGCCAAACCTCCACGCCCCAAAGGCCCCCCCGGGTATCATAAGCCGAATCCACAGCAAAAAAGAAAACATGATCGGCTTGACAACAAACCGTGACGACCTTCCATCATCTCTGCCAGTCCAACTTTTTGTGGCGTCCATCTCTCATGTCCCGATAACCACTCCCCCGAGCGAAAAAAAAAAGTCCCGTAGAAACATTCCAAATGTCATGATTTCGTTGACGAGATCGACCAGGAGGACTCCAAGGTAGCAGTAACTTGTGCCACTTTATCCTTCAGGGCCCCGGTATCACCATTATCCACCAGAGCCGTATGCACGGATTGGTGACCAGAGAACCTCTTCAAGGCGCCCTGGCGTAAGTACTAGTTTGAAGGTAAGCGGTAAATCGGGTCAAATGGAAAACAAGGCATATCCGAGGGTCGCAGACTCGTTGTCGTGTGACAGCGTCGTAAGGTCGAGTCCCTATAGCTGACCCGGAGGTCCAGCGTGGACAGTGGCAGTACGATGAGAAAGTGAAGGGTCGGAAAGGGGTAGCGCAAAAAGAAAAAGGTTGACATGTGGGGGTGTCGGGAATGTTGGATGGTGGTCCGTATCAAAGAGTTAAGAAGCGGACCGCGGCGCAGCGGCACTCAGAGAACCCGAGCTAACATGGGTAGAGTAGGAGAGAAAATGGGAGATGAGGGCAAGTTCAAATCTGGCCCTTGATATCGACCCTGGCAAACGCCCGGGCACGAGGCCCCTCGAAGGTCTGTAGGGCTTTATTGCCGGTTATGAACACGACCTTGCCGTCGTGATCTTCCAGAAGTTCTCTTCCATTGTGGTCAACGATGAACTGAGCGGCATCGGCATCAGATTCGAAGTACAACTCTTCTGTAATAAAGCGAAGCGGCACATTTGGTTTGTATCTATGATCTGTCAGCGGCCGAATGAGGCAAGGAGGGCCAATGTAACTTACGCCTTGCTGATGTTACATATAGCAGCGAGACGCTCACGGGTGACAAACATATCCATGAGATATGCGCCCATGTTGGGCGTGTCGTTGAAGAGCTGGAAAAAGCGATGGTAGTTGCCCAACGCCAAAGCGGAGCGGACATCCAGAGCATGCTTGATCGGTTTCTCTTTTTTCTCTGCTGGGGTTAGATCTGCGAGGGCGTTGTTCAAATCGGTACGGTTCGCAGTGTGAATGAAATACAGAATGCGGTACGCCTTGAACTCTATCGGTTTCCCTTTTATTCCCTGCTGATAGAGGGCCTTCAGCTGGGTCTGACACTGATTATACTCACCAAGGTCCCCCTTCTCCAAGGCAATTCGGGCGTGGATTTCGTAGACTTCCACTGTGAACTCATTCCTAATACGCTGCACTGTGAGATCTTGCCGCATGGACTTAAACTGGTCGCATATGTACGAGTAGTTCTGCTCCATCCTCCACTTCGTCTTGAGCAACTCTAGTGTCTGCCGGAGGATCGGCTCTGGCCGAACAACCGAAGGCACAGGAGGGGCAGTGAGACGGAGATACCGTTTCTCCAAGGTCGTACAGGTACCGACAACTGGTCCGGCACTGGGAGGAGGGGTGGGGTCGCGATGCGTCGTATAGCCGCCATCGAAGCGCTTCAACCGCTTCTCCATCTGCTTCTGGAACTTACTCGTGGTTTTGGAGGGGATGTCGTCGGCGGGCAGACGCTTGTCTGACGAGAATGTGACGCGGTCTTCGAGGCGGGACGAGTTGCCGGTGTCCCGCCACGGCGCGGGAAAATCTGAAGAGGCCATATCTGAGGATTTTCTCTTCTTAGAGGTCGCTGTAGGACTAGAAAAATGAGGCTCAACCGAAGACTTCTTGGTCGTTGGTGAAGCCGTGCTCATGATCGGAACCGGGGCATCTGTTTGCTGGAGTGCGCGGGCTCTGGCTCTATCTGCCAGGATCATCTCTTGCGGCAATGGCATCTCTTCCCAATTGATGGTATACATGACCCCGCTGTTATGGGCGTTCGAAATGGTCTCCTTGAGCTTGGCCTCCATTTCTTGGCGCGTCACAGATTTGTCGATGTTGGTGGGCAAAAACGCACGCTGGACGTAGCTGCGGACCGAGTCAGGCCAATGGTTCCTCTGCTTTCGCGGTTCTGGAGACGTAGGTGGCATGGACGCAGCGTGTGTAGAAGATGGGGGATAATTAGTTGGAGCAGCTTGGGCGACTTGTGGGCCGTAAGTGTGCGGAGAATACGCGGGTTGGGGGGCAGAGAAAGTCTGGCCAAATGTCTGGCGGACCTGAACGGGGGTAAAGGCAGGAGCTGTAGGTTGAAAGAGGCATTAGCAGTGTAGTTAATGGCAGAGAAAAGAACAGCGCACAACTCACCAGGGTACGAAGCTGAGTAGCCAGCCGCCGGCTGGGTGCCTGGCGGCGGGGGTACGGACGGCCACGTCGGAACCATCGTATTTGCGTACATTCGTTTGACAGATGAGACAAAACAAGAAGCTAGAGTTAGGACGACAAGATAAAAGTACAGACACGCTTTGTCAGATTTTGGGCACAAAAACAGAGTTTCGGTGGACAGGCAGAGTTTTGTTTTGTTGCCCGGTTTTGGGCGTGGTGGCGGTGAAGTTGCTGAAAGGAAGGGGACAGACGGGACAAAAGAATTGCGGATCAGCAGGATTTTGTGCCTAACCTCGATAGCCGAATATTGTGATAGCCCGTTTATCAGTATGGCGCTCGGTTATCTCAATATTTACAGCTGGAGTCGGTAGGGTTACGTCAACGCGGTTGAACCCCCCGCCAACACACATCAGCACAACGCATCGATAATGCAGTGAATTCAAGACTCTGTTCTTCTCCCAATCCTCGGGAAAGCTCTCCCCCGACTATGACGAATGTTTCTAAAGCAGATCGATCTGAGTACCGCTCTGCGGCCCTCGTACCTACCAGATGAAGATCTGCTTTTCGTCCAGGACAATGTGGGGTTGTATGAGGGGTGAGTGAATCGTGCACCGTGGACTCTTGAATCATGGGCAACGAACGGCGTTGGCTGACGGCTGATTAACGCAGCAAATACAAGCTGCCAAATCAGCAAAATGGTCAAGTCTACCTGACCTCGCACCGGATATGCTACGTAGACAGTGTTGAGCCGCGTAAGCACTCACTGGCGCTGGATCTCAAGGATGTCGAACGTTACGACTTCTCAGTACGCGCTCAGAAACCCGTCGAGACAATTTGTAATAATTCTGGTTGCTTACTGGCTGTTGCAGGCGAGATTTCTGAAGTCGTCACCAAAGATCACATTGGTCCCCAAAGCCGCAAAACGCTCCTCTTTGCAGCCAAGGTCGCCAGGGCTCGCATCAGGAAGCAATGCCTCCTCCGCTGCTCAGAGAACAAACAGCCCCATTCGGGGGCTGCCGGCTGAGTCTACGCCACCACCGAGTACAGCAACATGGGTTTGCACCATCTGCAGTTTCTCGAATCCAGTGCCGTCCAATTTTGATCCCTCCACTGCAAATGCCCACACGCCGCTGCCCCCTTGCCTGGCCTGCGGCATCAAGCCTACATTAGCCCACGTTCTCAAGGCTGCCATCTCCAATGCGACGAGCAGACAGCCAGGGGGGCCGATGCTGCAGACACCCCTTCCTGTTCGTCCCAGGCCAGTCTCGGAGTTCAGCTCGGCACCAGCCGCTTACTATAACCCATCTCCCACTTCGCAATCAACCTTGACGCCGAAGTCATCAGACCCGGACGCTTCATTCCAGTGCCCAAGATGCACATTCCTAAACCATCCGTCCCTCCTGTCATGTGAGATGTGTGGTGGCCCTTTGATATCCCACAACCTGCCCGTCGAGCTCACGCAGCAGGCTCGCAGCCAAACCGATTCACCTGGTCCATTTCTGAGCACGCCTCTCAGCGCGGTGCCCTCTAGCTTTGACACGACTGAGAGTGTCAAGTTGTCATTCCGTGGGGGTGGCGAGAAAATCTTTTATGAACGCTTGAAAGGATCCATGACGCAGCGCAAGTGGCTTCTTCAAGGCGCGCCCCCTATCCCCAAGTCATCCCGCGGGGATGGCCTCATTAATGGCGGAGGAAACAACACGGGCTCCTCAGCGAGTGGAGCCCCCGATCGGGTTAAGATCGCCGGTATTGCTGGCCTCGAACATCGTGGGCAGGCATTGCGCAAGAACAACGAACTCGTCATCGGCAGCGCCTTTGAGGATCTCGAAGCGCTGATGGCATCAGCGAAAGAGATTGTCGCTTTGGCGGAGCGTTTTGCACGCCAAGCACAACCAGGTGGAGGGGGCGAATCAGCATTACTGGCAGAGTCAGCATCCTCACAGCTGGGTTTGATTACTACCAAAGACATTGTTGGCGGCAACAGCGACTCCCTCTACCTCTCGGAATTGGCGAGAACGGTGGCAGAGTTTCTAACCGATGACAGGCGAGGTGTCTTGAAGCGTGCTGGCGGCATCATGTCGCTGGTCGACCTGTGGGCCGTGTTCAACCGAGCCCGGGGTGGTGTCGAGCTTGTCAGCCCGGCGGACTTTGAGAAGGCGGCGAGACTGTGGGAGAAACTCGGTCTGCCCGTACGACTACGCACATTCAAGTCGGGCGTTATGGTGGTGCAAGGGAGGGATAGGACCGATGACACCACTATCAAAGCACTGCTGGCGTATCTGAAGGACCTTCACGAGTTCCCTCCAGAAAGAGAAGTCCCCTGGGACTGGCGGGAGTTTGGACGAGGCGTCACGGCAAGAGATGTTGCCGAGCGATTTGGATGGAGTATTGGCGTTGCTGAAGAAGAGCTCGAGATGGCCGAGGAGAAGGGTGTACTGTGTCGGGAGGAGGGTATTGAGGGTCTAAGGTTCTGGGAGAACTTTATCGACACTGGGGAGGGTAAGAACCGCCCCGACCCAGCAAAGGAGTCACAGGAGAAACTCATCAAGGCGCTGAAGGACGGTGGTCTTTTGTGATGAAGCGATGTTTGTTCATTTCTTAGATATAGATGGCTGCATGGCCGGCGTGGAGTGTCACGGGCTTGTCGTCTTTTATCGAATACCAGGACGGGGTTGTGAAATCGATGCATCAGGGAGACATGTATGTGGGTTGAGAGCTTTCTATACACATTACCGCGCATCCTCTAATCCGTATGGTCTATGGTAACACAGTGATGTCCATCTTACAGAACCCAGCAGAACATATCGAGCGAGCCATGGTATCAACGCCAATCTGTGACGACAACAACGGCAACAACATGCCGTGCGAACCAACCCGAAACGCCCACGCAAACTTTTCCCATCCAGGTTGTACGTAAAGCGTCATTATGCAGCAGAAAAAAACGTACCCAGCCACTTGACAAGGTTCAACTTAAACCAACCGCTCCATCAGCCCTTTTCTCACCTTGACGTTCACCACCCCACCGACCCCGAACGCCGGCACAATCCGACATATCCGGGCCGCTGTGCTGACCGCCCAGTTCTTGCACACAGCCGCCCACCTATCCCCGAGACTCGGTCCACCCACCCGCTTCTCAAATGGCCTATTGTAGATATCCAATCCCAGTAGATGCACAGGGGTACTGAACAGCTGCACTGCCGCGGGTGCCGCAAACTGCGCAATCGTCTGTCCTGACGCGAACCGCTGCACCTCATCGCCAAGTTGGCGCGTGAGCACGGGACCCAGCAGGTGTGGGACGTTAAAGGATGCGAAGATGGTCATGCAATCACGCGCCGCAAAGAGGAGGTATGTAGGGAGGGCTACGGGACGAGGGGGACCCGAGCCAGGAGGACCAAACAGTCGGGCAAAGACCTGGTCTTTGTAGATGCACAGACCAATGTTGGAGGCGGACGAGGCGGCGAACTTGGCCGTGCCAGAGGTGACGTGTGAGGCGGGTAGGTTTCGCGTGGTAGAGACGAAAGTGTCGAGGGTGTTGGCCGTTAGGTAGGTGCCGCCGTAGAGGGCAAAGATGAGGGCGAACGGCTTGGAGACAATGAGCTTGTGCGGTCGTAGGATGAGCGTCTTGAGCGAGGCGCGCAATGATGCGCCTAGCGTGCGCCGGCCCGAGGCGTTTTCCATTATGGAGCTGGGGGGTAGAAAGGGGGGGTTACGTCAGTTTTGGGGAAAGAAGTTGGGGGTTGTGGAGTCTAGTAGGAGGTAGACAGGTAACTAACCGATCAATGATGGAGATGATCGGGGCGACGAGCACGGCAGCAGACGCAGCGCTAATGGCATCGGCGCCGAGGCGCAGGCCGAGGTTCTTGGTGTTCCATTGCGACGTCTCCATGTTGGGCGCCTTGGGTGTCGCGATGGGGAGTGATGGTGGTGTTGGAAGGGGAGGGGGCTTCACAGCATCAAGTGGCAGGTGTCGAGGTGATGCTCCACGAGTTTCCAGTCCCTCCAATCCACCGTTCTTCATCCTGGAACCTGTCGCGCGTCTCGCGTCGCGTGCGTTGAGCTGAGCTGAGGGTGTGGTACGGAAAGGGAGCTCGACGGGCAAGGCTGGAGCAAATTATCACACAACAACACAGATGCGCGGACTTGCAGTCAGAGGTCGCGAGCCGCAACAAACTCCGTTGCGGAGCGCCAAGAAAAACTGACAGCTCGGAAGGGAAAATCGGGAAGCTTGTCACGGCCCTAGCGCAGACCGGCGTGTTGGAGCAGGCATACCTATTGTCATTGCAACCCGTTGTGAAAGGTGAGCATGTTGTTCTTGCTGACAGTGTTGGTCTTGTTATCAAACTCTCTTGACATCCAACGGGGGTCGGCGGTCACTTTTGGTCCCAGCTGCCGCGTTTCATTGCCCCCAATTTCGCGCTGCGATTGGGGTCCCCGAAATCGGAGATACGCCATTGGACCCCTGTCCAGACCAACGCGATCCGCGCCGGGCCGCACGGAAGGGCTTCCGGTGAGCTTAAACCTTGCAAGCCGAGACAGCCACTCCCCAACACCACCTATCACTAACCAAAATATTTCCCATTTATGATAACTGAAGGTAGCTCACCAGACGTTCACTGGAGGGCCCAAGGGTGCCATCAATATCCCCTCCTGGATGCTGGCCTCATGAGAATACATGGAAACCCACGATGACGACAACGTCGAACGGCAGGCAGGCTGTTGTTACCCTGTTGCGAACAGAAACCGCGACCAGGCCCCAATGCACCTGGCTCGAGAGCTGCTTCAAAGTTGATCTACAGAGTAGAATAAATGCGTCTCTGCATTGGCTCTGGCATAGAAGGCCAAATTTCCAGGCGGCACCACGTGGAGGTTGCAGAGGCCGTCTTCGCCGCCCGGCCGACTGCATATCACAACGGATCTGGAGTCGACCCCCCGCATGAACTGTCTGTCGCTTGCGTGATCAGAACGGTCGTGTATGTCGGGGATGTGCAAGGGTATGTCCGTCACGATGGACACCAGAACGAATCCCCCGTAGTTAACAAGCCTATTACTAGAGCCAGTCAACCACGAAGCTAGAAGACCTGCACAAGGGCCCATGAACAAACTGTGCAAGACAACCCATTCACCGCAGCGGGCTCCAGAGTCACCTCCTGGGCACCTAGCTCGTCGTGTCACTGCCTTCAGAGCCAGATACCACGGAACCAAATGGTCGCACAGATGAGCGAATGTCGAGAGACAACCCGAGGTTGCCCAGAAACGAGGCCCCCGAGTGAAGACGCACAGGTGATGGTCTCGCCTGCGACGAGGAACGAGAGTCACCCTTCATGACAGTGGCAACCAGCGGCCGTCATGAGGCCTGGGCCCTAGGACTTTGCATGTAGCCTCACAGATGTATGCCGGGACGACTCTTTCCACTCGAAAGTTCCAGAGCCTCCCCTCACAGCAGACAGCCCGGCTGAACTGCGTAATGCCCTAAGGTATTGGCACAGCCCACAACGCATCACTGCTCGCCGCTCAGGCTTGGCACAGGTATATATGAGCGCAGTGAGACCTACGAGAGATCTTTGCGCACAAGTCCCAGCAGACGGAATCGCTAGCGGACGGAATCGCTAGCGGTAGGAATCTTTGCTGACGAAATCCCTAGTGAACAAAACCCCCAGTGCGAACAACCCCCAGAAGGACAAACCCCCGAATGTGCGAGCCCCCGGATGGACAGGAGAGGAAAGTCAGAAGAGAGTAGAGAGAAGAGTGGGCAGGAAATTGGGAACCTGAGGAAGAGATTGGGAAAAGCGGAGAAATGGTTAGTAGAGATGCGGTCGAGAGAAAGAAGTTGAGAGGGTGTGAAGTGGTGAATTGGTCAGAGGGAAAAGTTTGATCGTTGTTGGTCGAGCACGGCTACATATGGAAACGCCACTACGCACCTTCCCTCGCTATGTGCAGATCTCCGCACACCACACGTCATGCCGGCTACTTACGGGAGATCAAACCCCACCGGACTGCCGGTGGCTTGTGGTGGCTGCCTTTGATAGCGGTGTTGAAGCGCTGCTTACCAAAGTATCCAAGGTAGCCGCAACCTTGCCGAGCGGGGTCGACATCTGCCACTCCTAGAGGCATTGAGGTTTGCCATCGCTGGGGAACTAGAACTGTAAAGAATTTCTCGCAAGGTACTGTCCACTGTTCCTTCTCCATGCCGTGCAGCGATGCTGCGCGTGCAGGAACAGGGAGTCTCGAAAGGAGTTGAGATTAAGGCTCGGTTCCAGTCAACCCTACGCGCTTAGCGCACTGCTTCCCCTCAACCCCCCCCCAAAACAAGTGATCAACTTGACGCCTGACCTTAGTCTGGTGCCGCTCATGGCCGGGGGCTCGCAAGGACTTCACACGCATTCCGCCTTCAGGGACACCTTTTTAATTCTAATGAGCGAGCCAGAGTAGCAAAAGACACAAAGTTGACTTTTTAAAAGTGAGGCAGCAGCAGCAGCAGCAGCACAAAGTTCTTAGTGGCAGAGATTGAGTGGCGACATCACATCAAATGGTTATTGATGTTGAAGGGGACATTCATGTTCAAACAAACCTTATCTACCTACCAGACTGGGGCCTGCAGAACGGGTATTGGCATATGCTTCTGGAGGGTTTGATTTGTCTTGCCATGTGGTCGACGGGATACGGAGTAAAAAGCTTCAAGAGCGTTGCGAAGGTACATGTATTCCTCCTCCTCCTCCTCCTCCTCCTCCTCCTCCTTCTCCTCCTCGTTTCTCACACACGGGCAATCTTCCAGCCGTCGAGCAAGCTCGGACCGTGCGGTAATTGGTATTGATCAATGCCGTTTTTTCCTTTTTTTCTTCTTCTTCTTTACTTGCAACAATCTGTCTAGTAAGTTGCATGTAATGCCATTACAGGCTTGGCAGAAGGACTCGAAGCATGAGTTTGAAGAAAAAAGAGGTATATGCTGTATATCTGTGTGTGCCCCCAGAGGTCTAGGGGGGGTTAGCTAGTTAACAACTCAAAGAGTATTGGGGTAGGCGCTGCCCCTTGTCACGACAGGATAAGCTGAATTTAAATGTCCTCCTCCATGAACATGTGCTGCCACGAGAACATTTGCTGCTGCCTACCAGGTTAAGGAAGCTCAACTGGGACCATAGGGAAAAGTCTTGGGAGCTGCAAGGTACCATCACGATCACTAACAGGACCATATAAGTTATATGCATGGTATGGTTGAATAACATTAAGTATACCTACCCCTCAAATGCAAACCGGTATGTTGACGCCAATGAATGCTGAATGCTTGATGCTCCCCCAAAGTGGTATCTGTCCATGGAATGCCCATCCCCGAAAATGCAAAAGACACAATAATGCCGTCTAGTCCCCAATAATATTAATTCCCAATAAGGTTGTGTCCCCAAAGAGGTCCCGATCCCCACATCTAGTTCAAGAAGAAGTCGTCGCGCTTAGCGTTGCGCTTGATACCGCAGCGCTTCAGGCAGGCATCGATGCCGAGAGCAACATTAGCAGGGATGTGCTCGCGGAAGCTTTCAATGTCCTTGCCGTTCAGGCTGGGGATGCCGCCGAGGGTAGAGCCGACAACAGCTGGGTTGAGACTGAAGAAGGCCTGAGCGACCTGCTCGACGCCGGGATCCTGGTTGTTGAACCCGGCGACGAAGACAGCATCCTCACAGTCTGGGTTGAACTCCTGGTGGATAGCGCCTTGCGGGAAGACGGTCATTTGGTAGAGAGAGAGCGTGTTGGCGATTGGCGGGACCCCGTTCTCAATGATGAATTGAGTCACAAGCCTGCCACGCACAACGATGTTGAACTCGGTTGCCCTATTATGAACGTGTGCTGTATTCATACCGCATGGGCCCAGAAACCCTAGCGTCATTGCCCCGCCGTTGCCGATGAGAGCGGGAAAAGTGCGGGCGTTGGCAGCAACGGTGTGGCCACCCATGCCCTCAGACTCGGAACCGGGAATTGTGGTGTTGTTGAAGTCGAAGACATAGTCACCCGGGCGGTTGAGCAAGCGGGCGCGCTCCTGCTGTGTGGGAGCGAGGAGAAGGCTGCTGATAAGGGCTTGGTCGGCCGCCCGTGTGTTGACTGGGACGACAGGGGGCAGGAAGTTCTGCGCAGTTGATGTGGTGCCCTTGGAAGCATCGTTGGTAGGAGGCTTGGGAGTCGAAGACTGGCTGGGGGCGTGGGAAGAGGGAGCAGCCATAGCAGCGGCGGCGAAGAGAAGGGTCGAAGTAATGGTAGTAGAACGCATTTTGAACGAAAAGTAGAGAGAGCTCGTTGAGTTGATTTTATGTCGTTTTCTCGTTTCCTGTGTGGAAAGGAATAGAGACCAGACCGACAAAGGAAATAAGGAAAACAGAGAAAAGAAAAAAAGGAAATTAGGAGAAAAAGAAACTCTAGATGTTGCTGTTTGAAGTTGCTGATGATCATGAGAAATTCGGCGCCACTTCGAGGCGTCGGTGGTTCATCTTTATACAGATCTGTCCATCTTACCGTTGTATGCGGCAGCTGGATCAATAGGTACCGAGACTTTCCAGGTATCGACACGTCTGACGCTCGTGTGTCTGGGTTTCTGGTGGAGGCAGTGCCCGGGAGCGGCAACGAGGAAGCTCCGGAAAAAGACTGCCTGGTTGCGCGCCCCGGCGATGTCGCCAGGATCTAGAGGGTTGGGAAGGTGCCGGCAGCCGGTACCTGGCAGTGGAAGCCCGGGTATTAGCCACGCGGTCATATTTTGGACCCAACTCAAAATCCTTGGGGAAAAAAAACGGAGCCGGCACAGTAAGCATGTCGTGCTTGTCCCATCTGCGGCTGGGGCGGAGTCGAATCAGTCGATCTTTAGACGGATCTTTTCCATCCACACTTCATCCGATATGCGCCGTGAGCCTGCCTGCCTGCCTGTCTATGGCGGTGCAACGGGGAAATCGAGTGTGGCTTGACAGAGCGCGGGAAATGGCTCAGGGTGATCTCTGTCACTCTGTGGCTAGATCACTGTCTTGTTGTGGGAAATGACCATTTTTCTCAACTCCCGTCGGGCTTGCTCCTGTTCGCAATCTGGTTGGAAGGGGCCGTGGTCAGCTGTTCTTGCCGTTCTTGCCGTGCTTGCCGTTCTTGCCGTTCTTGCTCCCAGTGCCCCATCCCGTTCTGTGTTCGTGCTTCCAGTCTTCTGTGACTTCCACCGCATCTTGATCTGTGGCATTCGTCGCACTCGGTCTCTGCACTGGAAAACTGCCTACAGGTTCGCACAGCGTGTAACGAAAGAAAGAGGCTGATGGGGCACGTCGTACTACGGCACGGAAAATATACCGAGGAGTTTCATCCGGACCGGCCAATGGCAGGACACTCAGCCAAATCAGGCAGCGCTTCAATTGGCCGCCACTGCCTCTCTGTGACTCCATAAACCATCATGACGAAGCTTGGCTCATAACGACATGACCGGCAGGATGACACTGCGGACGGACCGTTTGTGACATGCAACGTGCTGGTAGTTCAATTACCCGGTATGCACCCTCCCTTGGTAAGCACCCTCCCCTGCTACCGTGGGATAGGCGGATGGGACACTGGTATACACTAGCTACACTAGCTAATTTCACTCTGGATTTGGGAAGAAGTTATGTCGATTGCCTGCATTCGGGGCAAAGCTTTCTTTCTCCATCTAGTAATAACTTTCATCTCTCCGCTTAGCTGTTAGGTCAGCCTCGAAGCCAGGTGATAATTGACAGATTCAGAGGACTCCCAGCCGCCTGCTTGCTGACCACCTAGTTGATGGATGAATGCGGAAACGATGCAGACTTAATTTCGGTTGGAAGCCAATTATATCTCAGGTTTAGTTCTTGGTCGCACCCGCGATGTGTCTGCTCATCGCCAGGTTACAACTATTGGGACCTTTAAAGCATCGCGGGCAGCCAATCATTTTCAGAGTTTTAGGCTGGCCGAGGAGGAATCAACAACCCCGCTACAATTCCTTTCGTCCAATCATCCCAATCTAAGAGACAGCTCGGCAAATCTAGCTATAAGAACTGAACCCTGTTATCATCATTATTAAGGCGATAAAAATGGGGCGATACATGTAGTTACTCGCAGCTAAGCTTGGGAATTTAAAAGGACTGGATGGTACTTTTGTTACCTAGCTCTTCCAAATTCCGCGGAAATCTTTATATCCACTAACCTGGACATTACTACCTCCCGCAAATCACTACTCTTCAAGGACATGGTAATATTCCATTCGATTCCAACCGGGTATCACATTTATGAAATGAACATCCCAACCGAACGCCGTCGCTAAATAAGACAAAACATAAAGCTGTCCAGACAACCTGGAAGGGACCAACTCCCCAATCATTCCGAGTCATAGTCATCCGTGTCTTCGTCGTGATCTAGCTTCTTAACATTCACCATGCTTTCGTCGAACTGGGAAATAAGACTATTAGCGTCGAGATCTTGTGAGCGGGAAGAATGGGACTGGAAGAACTTACTTTAGCAAGATCAGTAGCCTTTATGCCACGCTTTAGGATCTTCCGAATATACCGCTCGAGGAGGTTACACTTGTACTCAAGAGCCGCAATTTGCGCAGAGTTCTTGTTGCCATGGTGGTTCAAAAAGTTAAAGTCGAACTCGCCCGACCGCTCAAGGCGAGCCACCGAGGCCGCCATAGCCACCCGGGCGGCAGGGTCGTCTTTAATCGTCAGACTGCCCATTGCGAGATCGGCCGCAAGGATCGAATGGTTGTGTGCCGTCTTTGTGATGGCCTTCTTTATCGCGGTAGGGGGCTGGAAGTCTGCTGGATTCTCCAGCAAACGCTTAGTTAGGCCGGTGCTTGGATTGGCATCGGAGGCAACGCAATCAGCGATATCGCGGTCCATGGAATGGAGCCCCTGGCGCTGGAGCTTTTGGCTGCGGGAGGAAGAGCTGTCCTCCGACATTGGAATATCCTGTGAGAACTGCATCGTCAGCGGGGAACCACTGGTAAGTCTGACCAAGCCGACACGCGTAGGAAATCCATCCAGCACCGTCCCTTCTATTCCGCGCGCTGGAATAGTGTTGATGCGAGATACGCCCCGTGGAAACACACTAGGTGCACCACATTAGGCCATTGAAGCCCTGAGGTGACCAGGCTCAGGGCTGCTGGGTTGCGGCAGGTAGCCCAAGGGAAAATCGGTACCTTCTGGAACTTCGCTCTCAAATTGGCACCGGAGTGGGCCCCAGCGTCCAATTAATGAGTGCGACTTCACAATCTGCAGACGGCGGCCCGTTGCTCATCTAGGCGATAAAGTCCCAGACGTGCGGTAGGCTTGGCCGAAGGCAGTCCTGTCGGTGGAAGAGGATGGGGGTAGGGGTAAAAAGGTGTTCCAGAGAGGCGGTTGCTCTTGCAGGAAAGGAAAACCATGCCGAGGACATGGCCACGATGCAAAACTTACATTGTTGGTTGGACCAGGGGAGTAACCGAAGGATGTGTTCTCTGACATTATGGTTTCCTGTAGGAATGCATCAGTCAGCGGGGGAACCACTGAGTAAGTCTGACCAAGTAGACACGCGTAGGAAGCCGATCAAGCACCGTCCCTTCTGTTCCGCGCGCTGGAACAGTTTGAATGCGGTTAGGCCCCGTGGAACGCACGCGAAGTGCGCCACATTAGGCAATTGAAACCCCGAGGTGATGAGGCTCAGGGCTGCTGGGTTGCGGCAGGTAGCCCAAGGGAATCGGTACCTCCTGGAACTCTGTACCCAATTGGCACCGGAGTGGACCCCAGCGTCCAATGGATGCAGCTTCACAATCTGCAGACGGCGGCTCGTTGCTCATCCAGGCGATGATAGATCCCAGACGTGCGTTGAGATTGGCCGAAGGCAGTCCCATCGGTGGAATTGGAGAAGAAGGTAGAAAGGTGTTCCGGGGAGGGGGTCGCTCTTGCAGGAAAGGAAACAGCCATGCTGAAGACAAGGAAATGATGCGAAACTTACGTTGCTCGGTGCGGTCTGCTGAGCACCAAGGACTGGGCGGCCGAGTTTCGAGAATTCGTCGCTCAAGCGACCCTGTGAGAACTGCATCAGTCAGCTGGGGCCACTGTAATTCTGACCAAGTTGACATGCGTAGGAAAGCGAAGACCATGCTGGGGACAGAGCCACGATGCAAAACTTACCGAAGAGGGTTGATTAGACATTGTCTGTCATGGGACAGATCGGTGAGAGGAGGTGAGGGTCGACCACGAGAGAATTGAAGGGAGAATCTGCCCTTGGGGGATTGGAGTAGATTTCCTCGTCGAAGTGAGGAAAGTGGTGGGAGGTGGAGGTTGTTGTTTGGGAAAAGATCTGGAGTTGAGGGGGAGGGAGAGAATTTATAGTCACCCAGATTGGACTGTGCACGGGTTCAATTTGCAGGTGCTTCCATTTTGGGAATTGTATGCTATTGTGGGTGCTGCTGCTATTGTTGCTGGCAGTGAATTGGTGGATTGGTGGTGAATAGGCACGCCCGGCCAACATCGGATGAAGACCCACTTTATCGGCACATTCGACCGAAGTGGGGCCGCATCACTTGAATAAGGCAGACTTCGGAAAACCAGCAACCGCGTGTTTTACTTGGTCTATTTTTCAATCTCTCATTCTGGGATTCTGGGAATATAGCGGTGGGCTGTTTATATATTTGCTGTTAGCGGGCTGGTGTTGGTGAATAGGCAGCGCTGGATGATGTTATTGTGGAGGTCCACTTTTTCGGTGAATCGGACGGAAGTGGGGCCGCATTAACCAGTCCGACTTGACCGCCAGCAATCAGGTTTTTATCTGCTTAAATTTCTTACCAGAACGCAACCCTCCTTTTGATTGATTTTTGATTTCCAAGTTCGGTGCCTTTTCACCCATAACGCCCGGGAAAAAAAACCACCAGAAGATGGGCCGGACCAAGACCCAGGCCGGCAAGGACCGGGCCGCCCGTGAGAAAGAGCGCCGCCGCAAGCAGCTCAAAGCTGCGATCGTCGCCTCGCTGGCCGCGACGGTTGATGAGGTCGCTGGGGCGGTAGCGCCTCAAGGACCTACCCTGACACTGCAGCAAGCTTTCGGAGTAAGTGTATCCCCTCGTTCTCATTGACACACAATGCCATTTCTTGGGGTCTTAATGCAATCAAGCTTCCGCCGCTATGCGGTTGGGCTTATTGAAACGAGAATATCAAAGATCTGAGTACCTGGCAGTCAGTTGTGCCGTCCCCAGATACACGCGCAATCATGCCTATGTGTACGATGCTAAATGACATGGACCAGGCCTTGAAGGACATCCAAGACACCAACAAAGCCCTGCAGGACAAAATCGAGGCCCTCGAGAGTCAGCTTAAAGACGCCAATCGAAGCAAGAATGTCTTGGAGCATCGCGGAAACAAGTTCCGCAATGAACTCAAGAAGACAACGGGCAGGCGCAGGGGTCTCAAAAAAGACATCGAGGTGGGCTGCCGGGCTTTGAATTCCCTCGTAAGCATGTCCTCAGTCACTCCTTAAACATACAAACCCCTGGTATTTTGTGCCCAGGGCCATCGGCTGACTTCTTGAACTCATCCAGGCTCGCCGGGTTCAGGACACGGAGAAAGAAAATCGTAAACTTCGCCAAGTTGTCGATTATCTCATCAAGCACCCGCCACACAACGGAGTATATTTTGACGAGGTTAGATTCCTAAATACCCTGATGAAACTAGTGGTATTCCCGCTGACTCAAATGACTCTGTTATAGCACTTGCGTACGTGGGTGTCGTGGGAGGACGATGCTACGCAGACGCAGCAGCATGGCATGGCGGAGGAGAGCCATGCGGCAGGGGGTGGTATCGCCGCTACCGGCCAAAGAGTTACCGAGCCGCAGTAGACATTGAACACGAGGACGTGGGCGTCACGTAAACATCTGGCGCTGGAATGGGTGACGGCATGGGGATATTCAGAATGAGCATGACATACTTGGTCAGGAAGACCAATCGACAAGGAAGGACAGCTGGACCGAGTTTGCGAAAGTTTCATGTTGTAGGAGTTTGAAGGGTATGCTACACTGGCGCTCATGGAGATCTGGAACCTTGAATGCGAGTGATGATAAAGAAAAAGGAGTCTCAATCCAGTGGTAGATTGGTGGTAAATAGAACCCACCTCAATCGCATCTCTTGGAGCTTGAATTTTTGTCTCTGTTCAACTTTCCGATCCTTGAGAAGTAGAAGGCCACCCGGGACCGGGTCAAGAGCTTCGTGACATGACTGAGCTCATGGTCGAGCCCAAGACCGACCTCGAGACCTTGACCGCGAGAATCAACGGGGCCTGTAGGAATCTATTAGACGCCTTCGTTCCGAGAGGAAATTGCAGAGGAGAAAACTTGCGAAGGGCTCGGAAAGAATGCAGTCAGGATACCAGGGCCTTGTTATGATTGTGAGTTTGTCTCTTTTTCGCCGTCGCGGACGCATTGTTTATTTTCTGTGAGGGCCTTGAATCCGGTTGCTGACGCTCTGATGAGACCGATCGGCACTGAAGTACCTTTGAACAGACTTTACAGAACTTTGCGTCAATGCGAGGAGTTGGCAGGATATGGTACGCTGACGGTTAGAAACTGGTACATTGAGTGACGATCCGAGAAAGAGTCTCAATTCAGGGCATGGGATCCCATGAAGCGCCCTTGTATATATACACAGGACTCGCCTGTCCTCCGATCGCTCCCGTGCTTGACCCAACCCAAATCTAGTGCTTCGTTTTCTTCGCGTCCTCCTCGGCGTTTTCCATGAACTTCCTGCTAGGGTGTTAGGACAACTTGCTGATGGCAGACATGTGGAGGGGGACGAGGCGAACTTAATGAAGTCGGCTTCGTCAGAGCTCGAGGCGTTGATCGGTGGCGAGGCAGGCTGCTTGTTGCCGCCGCGGGTAAAGATGTAGCTCGTGCCGAAGATTGTCCCGAGGGTAGCCATAGCAAGCTTCCGGAAGACGAGTGTCAGTAAGAGTTCTCAAAATCGTTAGACGCGCGCAATTGGACATGTGTCGAGTTTATCGACACCTCCAAGAAGGACAGCAGGTGTTTGTGACGCGACTCACGTAGTGGGAGCCAATCTGCTGGCCGAAAACCTTGTACGTGACAGTCATCTTGGCGGTCGAGGGATTTTCGAGCTCGGGAGGGTGCGCGGCGAGTCCTGTCGGGGGCAATTGGAGGGGCTATGATGGTGTCGCTGTCTGGCGGAAAACGACGCAAGTCCGCAGCTGTTGGAGCTCCAGATCTCAATGCCGAAGTTTTGCCTGAACCCCTGCCACAGAGCCGCCACAAGACTGCGAACGGCTTACGTAACCACAAGATCCTTGCCTGTTGGACTGACGGCCGGGAATTCCAGCGGCCATACGTCACTGACGCAAGACTCGATCAGACCAGTGGACTGACTGAGCACTTTTCTCCTTCCATCCCTAGTGCGGCGACAGGAACGGCGACGTCAACGTGGTCAATTGAATCTGTGCGAATCTTAGACAAGTCGATCGAGAGCTGCCGGAATTAAGGAAGGAGAAGGGCCAAGTGCATTACTTATCGTCGTCCACCCCTCGTCAAATCTCCGCCGTCGGAGGCTCCGGGAAGCGAGAATATCAGCCACAACACGTTGCGATACTCCTCTATTCACATCCAAACCCCGAGAAAATATGTGGCCGTGGAGCAGTGGCTCGGAAAAGCCACCCTCGCAACCCAAGGTATCTCCCGCAGAAACCTCAGCCGAGGCACAGAAATCGACCCCGGAATTTGATCCCAAGAAACTCCCCGATCGGGAGAAGCTACCACCAAAGCTCCAAAAGATAGTTGACGCCCAGGACAAAGAGGACTTCCTCGATGATCTCTACGAGGGCTAGTACGCTTCCCTGCTGCTTGACCTGCGATTGCGCGCGCGCTGACCATTCCAGCGTGCCCCCCTCCACCGAGTCCAACGTCCGCTATGCCGCTTACGCTGCCCGCTTCCGAACGATTCTCCTCTCCGCGCACCGTTATGTCGCCTACACATCTGATATTGGCGAAAGCTTCCGCCCCGTCGCCCACCCCTGGCTAGTACGCGGCGCGTACGGCGTCTCGTGGGCCTACATCCTGGGCGACGTCAGCTACGAGGGCTACAAGGCTTACTTGCACAACCAGAGGATTCTGAATCCGCAGATCGAGCTCACGCCGCGACAACAGCGCCTACTGGGGGTCAACGACGCGACGGAACCCATGGCGGTTTCGGCTCAGGCGGCGGTCGCTGCGCCCGGGAAGATAACACCCCTTGAGGATTACCGGACGGTGATGTTGCAGAGAGGCATTTTCCAGAGCGTCGCAAGTATGGGATTGCCGGCGTTTACTATTCACAGTGTTGTGCGCTACAGCGGACGGGCGATGAAGGACGTAAAGAATAAGACTATACGGACGTGGGGGCCAATCGGGCTGGGCCTGGCTGTCGTACCGTTCCTACCAGCGCTGTTTGACAAACCGGTTGAAAACGCGGTCGAGTGGGCGTTCCACAAGGGATTTGAGACGTTTGGCGGTCATGAGGCGGTCGGCGAAGCGCCCCTCATTGGCAGGGAGAAGCAGTTGAGCGAGCGACCAAAAGAGAAGAAGCTCTGAGTGTAGAGGAAGGAGTGATGGTCCTCTGTGAGTGCAATGCAGAGGACAGGGCGGCGGTTTACAGAGTACAACTTGATGTACAGAAAATACACAAAACCAGGGGCGGCTTGGACAAACTCCCAGTCGCCTGTTTGTACACCATGGCTGCCGCGCATGGCGCATGTACTATATTACAAAACTGTCTATAATTTAAACCAAAAAAACGCCGCTCGATGCAATCGCTAGATGAAAAAAGATTACAACGGACACGAAAAGATCACACTTCGATCAAATCCGGCGGCTTACCGACACCCCTTAGCAAGACAATTGTGTTGCCGCTGACTAGCGAAGCGCCCACTTTCTCGTTGTATTCTAAGAGTCTCCCACCTTCAACATGGAAGACACGTAACCTGTCGCGCTCGTCGGTGGACTGGTTATTGATGTTTTGCACCTGCAGGCTCTTCGCTGCCGCGTCCAGGACCCTGCCAATCACCCAGTCTTTGCTGTAAAAGAACTGCCCCTTGGGGAACTTGGCCTTGGCAGTCTCGGCCTCGGCTTCGACGTATAGATATATCCTCTTCTCCGGCGCTAGCTTCTCGTCCCCTTTCGCCGTCTTTTTGAGGCTGTTGACGGCGATCATACGCTGGGCAGCGCTCGATGGCTTGGGTTTGGGTAGCGTCCGCGTGGCTACGTCCTTGGCGGCCTCCCTCTTGGCGGCGCCCCAGCTCTTGAGACGGGCGAGAGCACTGCGGGCACTGTCGACGACAGCGGGCGTGGGCCGCGCTCCGATGGGGATCTTGTTTGCACAGTCATGGTCTTCTTTCAGTCGGTGCTTGAGGCAGTAGTCGCGGTTGCAGACGGGGCAGTGGACGCCGGGGACAAGGCTCGTTCCGATGACCGTCTTGCAGCCGTCGTCGGCGCAAGGCTTCTGGGCGATGAGATCGCGCATCCGCTTGCCCTCGCCGGCCGAGTGACGAGACAGGTCGGCCTGGCGTTTTCGCTCGGCCCACGCGCCCTCGTTCGCGCATTTGTGAGTCGACTCGGTTCGGTGGTCAAGACAGAAGGTCTTGCGGCAGGACTGGCAGAAGAAGGGGAGGAAGTCGAGCTGGTTGCAATATTCGAACTGGCAGTGGGAACCGATGAGGGTGGCGTCGCTACCCGCGCGGGTGTCTACCGCGGCAGCCATTTTGACGTAGCTGGTTTCGTCTGAGGATGAAGATGTCTCCTTGTTGGAATTGGGGTTTGGGGATGCCATGGTGAAGGTTGAGAGGTATTTATATAGAGTCCCGTTGTCACTTCGGTTTCACGGGGACCCTGGGCCTTGGTCGAAGGCGGCAGCGGGCTGCGCAAGCGAATGATATTGATCAGATATTGTGCGATTACGCAAGGTTAAAGATGGTCGTGTCAAACAAGGGACTTCTCAGCGAGCGGCAAATTATTGCTGTTGCTGACCAAAACTGAGGCTGGGCTGCGTTGGCGATGTTGCCTGGCCCATCGATAGGTACCCAGAATCGTCTGGAACTACCCACTGACCCCACGTCTTGGCAGAGCATGTGTCAGGGGACAATTCGATAACCAGGGTTAGGGTTTGCCGCGTTCTTGTCGCATTTCGATTGACGCTGGAATTTGGCAACTTCGTCGACGATCACAGCAACAAATGGCTCAGACTTCAATCTTGAGATGAGCGGCGACCCCGGAATTCCTTTGCGACGCTACGATGCCTCCATATGTGCCGCGCAAGCGGTTGCGTGAACAGACGCCCGAGACCGGGGATGCAACCAAAGGCAAGGGCAAAGCCAAGGCTGTCTCTGCTCCCCCACGCAAATCGACTCTCTTCGATGACCTCGATGCTGGCTCCACTCCACGCTCCTCCAGCCGAAACAAGGTGATCGATGACACCGAGGACGATTCAACTTCCCTGACATCCCTATCTGACGCAGATTTCGAGCATGTCCCCACGACGAAGCGACGGAAGGTCGAAGATCCAGATGACGAAGATGACGAAGATGAGGACATCGAGTTTGAGGATGTCGAAGGACCCCGGTCGGCCGTTCCGGACGCCCCTGTCTCCGGGGATCTAGAGCTCACTTTGACGAGAGACACGAGGGTATCCCTAGCAAATCTATTTGGGAAGAGGGGTCCATCCAAATCGGACCGCAAGATGAGGGTCGCCGCCCATCGCGTACATGTGCAGCTTCTTATGTGGCACAATGCGGTTCGCAATGCCTGGCTCTGCGATCCTGAGATTCAGGGTATTATGGTCTCGCACATCCCCCCCAGGCTCTGGAATGAGATAGACAAGTGGAGACGGAACAGTGGGCTGGAGATCGTCGACGACGCGCCCCCAAAGAAGTTCAAGGGACAAGGCAAGCCTTCCCGAGACTGGGGGGAGGCTGCAAAACGCCTTGAGAAAGGTGTAGCAAACATGAGCCACGGAGACCCTCTGCTGGGATTGATGAAGGCGCTCAGGTCCTGGTGGAAGCAACGGTTCCGCGTATGTGCCCCGGGTCTTCGAAAGGTTGGCTACATGTCGTTAGAGAGGCTCGACCGTCTTACAAAAGCATGGAAGCAAGGAGAGCACGACCCAGAGCGCTTTGGAGAGCGCATCTGCAACCTGGATGAGTTCCGCAAGTGCGCGCAAGACTGCACTGGGAGCCGAGACGTCGGCGCCCAACTGTTTACAGCACTTTTGAGAGGCTTAGGTCTCGAGTCTCGACTCGTTGCAAGTCTCCAGCCTTTGGGGTTTGGCTGGACAAAGCAGGAGGAGGCAGAGTCGGAGAAGGAGGAGACGAATACCTACCAGGCAGCGCAACATGTGGCCGTCGCCATAAAAACCGATGCGCCGAAGAAGGGAAGCGTTGCACGCGGGACCGCTCGCAAGCGCTCGGTGAAAGAACGAGATGAATCCGATCCTGACCTCCTCGCTGATGTGGACAGCGACGACGATCCTGTCATTGAATTCCAGCAGCCTCTGCCCAAGAGAGGCAGGGTATACGATGCTGACCTTGAATTTCCGCATTACTGGACCGAAGTCCTTTCACCCGTTACGAAGAAGTACATCACTGTGGATCCCATTGTCAAGCTCATCGAATCGGCCAGCAGAGACGCTATCGAACAACTCGAGCCACGTGGAAGTAAGGCTGATAAAGCGAAGCAAGTCATCGCGTACGTGGTTGCCTTTTCGCCGGATGGAACAGCTAAAGACGTAACGGTCCGCTACCTCAAACGTCAGACTCTCCCTGGCCGTACCAAAGGTGTGCGGATGCCCATCGAAAAGGTCCCCATCTACGATCGAAATGGCAAGGTGAAACGCTATGAACAACGAGATTGGTTCAAGTCGGTCATGGAGGGCTACGTGCGCGGGGACAAGCTTCATCCTATCACTGAGATAGATGAGGACGAGGGAGCAACCGATCTGAAGCCAGCGATGGCTGAGAAAAAGGAAGTCAAGGAGGGCGAAGAGACGTTGCAATACTACAAGGCATCCAAAGAATTTGTGCTCGAGCGCCATTTAAAACGGGAAGAGGCGCTGCTTCCCGGCGCCAAGCCGGTGAGGATGTTCCGCAACAAAGGGAAAGGCGCCGCGGGAGCCCAGGAAGAACCGGTATACCTGAGAGCGGACGTGGTGCAAGTCAAAAGCGCGGAAACGTGGCACAAGCAGGGCCGAGCCCCAATTCATGGCGAACAACCACTCAAGCGGGTCCCTTACCGGGCGGCAACGACCAATCGACGGCGAGAGATTGCGGAGGCAGAGGCAGCCACGGGCGCAAAAGTCTTGCAAGGGTTATTCAGCTTTGAACAGACGGACTGGATCATTCCACCGCCTATCCAGAACGGCATCATACCTAAGAACGAATACGGCAACATTGACCTGTTCGCCGAACACATGTGTCCGGAAGGGGCAGTCCATGTGCCGTATCGCGGCGCCATGAGGGTCTGCAAGCGTTTGGGGATTGACTTTGCCGAAGCGGTAGTGGATTTTGAGTTCGGGCACCGCATGGCAGTGCCGGTCATTCAAGGCGTGGTCATCGCCGAGGAGTACCACGATCAGGTCATGGAAGAGCTGGCTAAAGATGAAGCGGAAAAGAGCCGCAAGGCAGATGAGAAAAGGAGGAAGGCGGCTCTGGCTATGTGGCGGAAGTTTCTGATGGGGATGCGTATCGTGGAGAGGTTCAAACGGGATTATGGAGATATACAGGACAATGTAGATATCTTCGGGCAGAGCCAAGGGCATACCGTCACCGACAACAGCGAGGACATGGCCGGAGGCTTCCTCCCAGAAGGGTTCGACGAGGAAACCGAGAAACAGGCTACAGAGCTAACTTCAGGATTTTTCCCTGTGGGGGACGAGGAGGATGAAGAAGGCGACGTTAGCTTAGAAGTGGATTACGGTGAAGGGGCAGGAGATAAATCTGCTCTGAGCACAAAGCCGACAAGGCAAACAGCCAAGAGGGCTACAGTATCGTCGCGCAGAAGGCGACGGAGGGTGCCTGCTGAGGACGACGATGAGGAAGACGAAGACTCTGAGGACGAGTAATGATGAGAAAATGACACATGTGACAGGGGGATTCCTGTCATTCTGCCGATTTTGGCTTTGCCGGTTTTACTGTGTCTTTCGGCCGTTTGTGTGACGAGCTGACACGCCACAAGCCTGTGCTCGCAGAATCGAGAAGTGATTTGTGCACTCGCATTAGACCGAGGATATGCGGTCGAATCTGTGTGACATGAAATGGGTTCAAGGCGTCCACTGAAATGCGACAGGAGGGGACACCGAGAGAGCCAGCTGATCAATTCTTTGAACCCTCCCAAGAACGGCGCAAATTTGAAACTCACAACAGGAGGCCTACCGTTGCGGATGTTATTTGTTTGCCTTGTTTAGGCCGCGGTCTGCGCAGGAAGCTAACAGTTTGTTAGAGAGTTCGAGTCACCAGGCCTAGCTAAGGGAAAATCGGCAAGACAGCAAGCAAGTAAACAGTTTCGGTGCTAACTTTGCGGGGCAGGCAAAAACAAACATTCAAGATGAATATTTGAAGTTGAGTTAGAAGCGACTTTATAAAATAAAAGGATTGAAAAATAATAATATTCGAAAAATAATTAAATAATTTTTCACTAGCCCTTTTTACTTCTCAATCGTTTTGCTCTAGAACTTTACTCAAAATTTATTGTTCGAGATTCCCGTAGTTGCCAAGTGCCTGGGCCCTGCAGCCAGGGGCCTGGTCCCATCGAACAACACCCCAAAGGCGCGCGACGAGTGTCGTCTGTTTGCGCTTGCCGACGTCGATGGAAAAAGCCAACCTCATCTCGAGGATTCCTCGCCATCGGCGTTGGCCTGCCCATACTTGAACGCTTGAGAGACCGTCGTCCTATCCGCCAAAGCCGCTTTGGACCCACCGTCGGTATGCTCTAGCTTGTGCAGTGCATCACCTGCCCACTTCATCTGAACTTGCGAGCCACCGCGGAGGTCCTGCCTGCCTCCAAGGCAGGCCCTTCCACCCGCAGTCGCGGAGCGAATAGCAAACACCACCTTAATCAATTGTGATAGCGAAAATCACCATCGCAACCTATTCTCAAAAACAGTTTGGCACCTGCCGCCGCGGTGATATCCCGGCCATCTTCTACATGGCACAAGCAGCCTTGTAAGTGTTATTTCTCCTTTAAGGTACCTCGGACGTCAACGCATGACGGTGGGCAATTGGCGGAGCCCAGTGGCTTGAGGGGCGCACACCGGAGCCAAGTTCGCGGTAAGGCCGAAAGCCCAAGTGGGCTTCCAAACTCGTTGAGCATGGCCGTCCGGGGCGCCCCCAACGGGCAATGGAAAATACAAATCTGCCCGTGCAATAAACATCCGCAATCATCTCCCTGCGAATCGCCCCAACGGACGCCGCCCACAAGCCACCATCAACACCGTCGCCTTCATGACCGACCAGCTCGGTCTTCTCCTGGCCAAGCTCTCGCTGCCAGACCAAGAACGGCAGGGCAAACCGCCCATACGAAGGCCACGCTCAGAGTCGATTGTGAAGAGGTTGGCCAACCGACTATGCAAACGCGGCCATTCCAAACCAGACAACATAAAAAAAGAGGGAAAACTTTCTAACAATGCACGTAGGCCCCAGGATGACCAACCGCAACATGAGCTCCTTGACATGGACGACGCCGCCATGGCCCAATACTGGCCGGCATGTCAGTCGGCTGTGCTCGACTGCTTCCCCGACATGTGTCCAAAGTACCTCCTGAAGGTGGCTGCTTCCTTCAAATGGGACCCTGGACAGATCATCACCAGCATCCTCGACCAGCAGGAGAAGGGTGAAAAGTATCCTACGCAGCCAAATACGACCAAGAGGAAAAGAGCCGACACGAGCGCTGAGGCTTCAGCTCCAAAGGGCTACTTCGAGAAGGACGATACGCGACTTGCAAACAAAGAAGCCGATTTTGTGAAGCAGTACAATGTTGTCGCGTAGGTGTTCCGTCATGCGCTAGAGAAAAAGTCATATTGACCTCAACTCCAACAGAAGATACATTCTCACGGCTGCATTCCCACAAATATACACCGCCGATATCGACGCAAAGCTAAAGGAGAACAAACTTTTACTCTACCGGACATTCCTGGCCCTGGATGAAGCACTATCCGCTGACCCTCCAGAACTCCGCACGAAGAGGGTGTCCAAGATACGTACAGTCCACACCGACGCTTACGACAACAGCACCCGAGATGCCGATAAAATGGCGGTCGCAGAATTTAAAGCCGCCAAGGCTTTTGTTGACGCAAAACGAGCAGAGAAGTCGGCCGCCGAGAAACAAGAGCAGGAGGAGCTCGACAACTTCGTCTACGCCCAAGCGGAGGGAACAACGGCTGACTGCGAGTGCTGTTTCGACGAGGTCGCCCTTAACCGGATGGTTCACTGCAATGGCGACACCATGCACTGGTTTTGCTACGGCTGCGCGAAGCAGATGGCCGAAACCCAAGTCGGCCTCTCCAAATACCAACTGAGCTGCATGTCGATAGACGGCTGCCACGCCGAGTTCCCTCTGGACCAGAAGCGGAAATTTCTGGAAGAGAAGCTGTCTATAGCACTAGAGCGTTTGGAACAAGAGACGGTCCTCCGACTGGCGGGTCTCGAGAACCTGGCCAAGTGCCCATTCTGTCCTTACGCGGCTGAGTATCCCGCAATCGAGGAGAACAAGGAGTTTAGGTGCGAGAACCCCGAGTGTATGATGATCAGCTGCCGGCTCTGCAACGAGAAGACACATATCCCCAAGACGTGCGAAGAGGTTGCTAGGGAGGTGGGGCATACTGCGCGGCATCGTATTGAGGAGGCCATGTCGGAGGCTCTCATCCGCAAGTGCAACAAATGTAGGAACTGCTAGGATAGGTCGAGATTATCATACTAACAATCGGGCAGGCAAAACTCCCTTCATCAAGGAGAACGGTTGCAATAAAATGACATGCACGGCCGTGGGATGTGGCAACACACAGTGCTACGTGTGTCACAAGTCATGCGATTACTCGCATTTTGACGATGCGAAGAGGGGAGGCAAGAAGGGAAACTGTCCTCTCTTCGAGGAGGTGGAAAAACGACATGATAATGAGGTCAAGGAAGCTGAAGAGAGGGCGAAGAGGATCGTGGCGGAGGAAAACCCTGACGTCAATGCCGCTCTCCTCGATTTCAAATTTTCAGAGGCTGTCAAGGCCGACGATAGTCGTAGACGGGAACTGCAGGGCCCTTGGCAAGCACCGCAGAGGCCACAACGTTTGTACCAATAGCCTCCTCCCATAATACATAGCTGACTTGGTCACATAGCTCACGCCGAGATCCCGCGCCCAGCCTTCCAGCAGGCGGTTATCAATATGCCCATACCGCATGCACAGGTCGGTCTTCCACCAGTAGGCCTACTAGAAGATCAAGCTCGTGTTGGAGTACACTGGTTGGCTATGCAACAGCGGCTCGCGCAGAGGCACGCGCAAGGGAATCTCGCGCAACAGAGGCTCGCGCAACAGAGGCTCATGCAACAGAGGCTCATGCAACAGAGCGTCGCGCAACAGAGGCTCGTGCAACAGCAGCACCCCGCGCAAGATGCAGCTCGGATACTTCCACTGGTCCGTCCTGTCATGGCGGTACCAATTCCGGTCCCACGCGCCGCTCCTCCACGGACGAACTACCAAGCCCGGCCACGACCGTTGCCGATCATCGACCTAACTGGAGAAGGCGACATGTACGAGTTTGGGCACCAGCAAGGCGCGACTATGGGCCACGCTGTATAGGATCCGGTGTGCCCCGCGGACGATGCTTTGCCCAGCCTGGACAATAACTATTGGCTCAACGGCGCCACCCAAAGACAGATAAGCCTTTATTCTGGCTCGCACTCTGATCATAATTTGCCCGCAAGAGAAGGAAATGAACCCATGACCTTGGGGGCGCCCCTTGAGATGACCATCTTCCCATGGCGCCTGGAAGGAGATGCATTCCAACAGCTCGCACCAACGGCTCTTGGAAATAACTATGCCCTGCTACCCATTCACCCAAGGCTTAATGACAACCTTGAATCTGGTAACAGCCGGCCCCAAAATGGAAGCGGTCATCTGAGTCATTGAGGGGACAGCTTTTGGGGGCAGTATAGGTAGTTTGACTATAGGGTGCAAAATATCCGCCCCCCCTTTTCTTTTTCTTCGTACGCATCGACTCAGGCTCTTCTTTGATATGACTTGCACACCAATACATGGCCTATTTCGGCGGTGACTATATCTCCCTTCCTAGAACGTGGATGTGGCGGACTTTGGATTTTCGAGAAGATAGGTACCTATACTTCTCAGCAAGACCTCTGTAGCTTTCCCGTAATCTGCCCAGGTCTGTCGGTCATCGGTGCGTTTCTATTATGTTTATGGCGGTCCCATAATCCAACCTCTGAGGAAAGGTTTATGCTGCACCTTGCAGTCCAGCAGCTGTATAATACGTGTCCCTTCTCTTGTCTTTTAAGCAGTCCAACGATCAAATTGCAAGGGCATTCCGCGAGTTATCAAGGGTTCGATGTGGATGCGCAAAGCTTGGGATTTAAAAAGAATTTGAAACCCAGGGCCTCAGTATCATGTGATACTTGACGTCTTGCGTAGAGCTCCAGTCCCCCAGCCGTTTTGTTTAGGTACAGTACACAAGTCCATTAATGTGGCTGCCATACACTCTGTCGATGGTAATCCTACCAGCAACCCCTTGAATTGGAAATAATAACCATTTACGAATACAAATTAGATCTCATCACCTCCCCTTCCCAAACCTCTCATGCCACTTGCCCTTGGCTCTCGGGGCCGGTGCCTCCCCGGCCTCCAGTACCAACTCAACCGTCTCATGCACCGTCGCAATAGCACCCATCCCAATCACTGGCATAGCCATGGCATCTGACCCAGTAGTAGTAGAAGAGGAGGAGGACATCGGCATCAGCATCGGCTCCAACAGCATCAGCGCATTTGACGTGTTCTTTTGCCGTAGCGAATAGGTTTTGTCATTGGGAGTTTTGAGCACCGCCGCGGTGGGAGATGAATGTAGCGTTAATCTGAGGTGAGGTCCTCGTTAGCAAAGCAAGCAAAGCAAAGTTCAGACAACAGACATCCACGGGCCATTCTAGCTCTAGCTCTAGCTCTCTAGATCTGGAGGCGCGGCGCGATGGAAAGAGTCAAGAGAGAGAGAGATGGAATGAACTCAACTAAGTTAGGGACTTAAGGTAATTAACTCACATGGGCGGGTCCGCTGATTCGAGAAGCTCAACTAATTCGGGAGGAAGCTCAAGTAGCTTGTAGCCCTGTCCCGTGGGCGCGTAAACGAGCGGGATGCTATTTGAGGAGTCCTGGCTGGACATTGCGATGGGATATATAGGTTGGTGGGATGCGGTTGCAGGTGCTTATCGCAAATTCTTGGCGGGGTTGGCTTTGGCGGGGTACTGACTGTACTGTATAAACAGCCCGGTCGTGGAGCGGGAGGGGACGTTGACGTCAAGCTTTTGGCGCTTGGGAGTGGCGCGAATCTGGCGCGCTGGCAGGTGACGTGCCGCGCTCGGGCTTAGTGGGGTTGTCGATCCCCCACAGGTGAGGGGGCACAGGGGCTGTACAGGGGCTGGACAGGGGTAGACAGGACAACTCCTACCATTACGAAGTATCTATACAGGATTTCGTAGTTTGGAAATCGTGGGCATTGTGAGCATTTTGTTTGTTATCAATGGCCTAGATTGAACGGGATCATTGTCACTTTGCCTTTCGCCACATTGTGAGGAAACGGGCCCAGAACTTGGATGGCTGGACAACAGTATTCTAGGTCGAGAGGTTGGCTACGTCTGTCGATGACGTGTATTATTCTGAATCTCAGATTCTGTTGAAAAGTATCTGCAGACAGGTCGTCAAGTTAATAGGTCATCAATGAGTTAATTTTATCTGGTTGCTTTCCCAATTTCTATGCGTTTATTGTCTCGTTTTCATGACATTCATGACAACCATGGACCCCGCCATCAAGACCCTTAACCCCACCTCGCCTGTAAAATGGTGGGAAACGATGCAATTCCAAGTCCATTAGATATTCTCAAGACAGGTCTAGAATGGCTTCGAGATAAACTTAATGCACGTCCAAGTCGGCTTGCTCTCCGTAGTTGAGTACTGGGTTCGCCTGGCAACATTGCTTTGCAGTGGGTCGGCACTCCACGTGCTCCGCATCCGGAGCATTCTCGCAAACCGCTAAATTTTCACCCATCACAAGTCGTCATTTTCACTCCCTCCCAAGTCTTGAAACCACACCCCTGCCTCCTTATCATGACCGACGCCCCATCACCACAATGCCGCATCCTGGTCATGGCCAGCGGCAATGGCTCGAATTTCCAGGCTCTCATTGACGCTGTTGGAAATGGGGAAATCCCAAACTCGCGCATAATTCAGCTCATCGTCAACCGGGGGAAAGCGTATGCCACTAAACGTGCAGAACAACACGGGATTCCTTGGGAATATTTCAATCTCATATCCCACGGGTTTCAAGACAAGTCAGAAAAAGATCCCGCAAAACTCCAGCAAGCTAGAGACAACTATGATGCCGCTCTCGCGAAGAAGATCCTCGAATGCGACACAAGACCCCATCTCATTGTGCTAGCCGGCTGGATGTACATCTTCGGGGAACACTTTCTTGACCCCATTAGCGCAGCAGGTATCAAGACCATCAATCTACATCCTGCACTACCAGGTAAGCTCGGGGTCGCTGAGCTTGTGATGGAGATCCTGACTTGCGAGACAGGAAAATATGATGGGGTCAACGCCATCGAGCGGGCATTTGATGATTTCCAAGCCGGAAAGCTTGAGAACAACAAGACAGGAATCATGGTCCACTACGTTATCAAGCAGGTTGACCGTGGAGAGACTATTATGACGAGAGAGATTGAGATCAAGCAAGGCGAGAACCTCGGACAGCTCAAAGAGAAGATCCACGCAAATGAGCACCAACTCATTGTGCAGGCGACTGCTCAAGTCGTCGGGGAGATTCTCGCGGCTCAGGGGCAGGGGCAGTGAAAACATCTATATAGGCTGCGAAATGGAAATTTGCACCTGACCTGGTCACGGCTGATCCCTGGGCCACTTCAAAACTATCATCGATTTTGTATCGACTGGGAGAAACCTTAGGCCCCTTTAAGGTATGTTAGCTGGAGTCGACGTCCATTTTCAAACTTGCGATTGGTCAGGTTGGGCAGTAATGCGCCCATATGGCTGTCCATCTCCGTGCAGGCAATAACTGCGTCATGTTACATGCTCGAGGTTTCCGCAGCCAAAACTCCGGATTTCACACCATCATCTTCCATTCGTGGTCAATGACATCGACATCGAAAATGTATTGTATACCTGCATGAGAGCACACTGCCGCAGCAACGCTACGACGGTCTGCCAGAGGGGATATACGTGCGACTGTGGTAGATTGTGCAGGCTCCGATGACGGCGGCAACAGCTCCTCCGAGCTAAATCTTTATGAGGCTCGAGATGGGGGGGCTACTGCTTGGACTGCTTTGAATTCCTCATGAACATCAATGAAATGGAACTGGCTTAGTCGTGGTTGAGTCGTACCAAGAAGTCTTCGGTCACGATACCGCTTCCATCGCCAATCTCTGTGGGGAAGTGATCCATGTTTTGGGAGCGATCAAGAAGCATGGTTCATGTCACACTGCGTTTACTTCTCCTGATTTGCTTTGCTCCGGGGCCGCACGCTTTGGGAAGATATGGCCTTCAGAAAGCCATCCCATGATATCCATTAGCTCTCCTGCCTCATGTCTGCCGATGGTACATTGGAGTAGAAGAATGTACTCCAGTTGAACGACAGCACTGGTTGAGGCTAAGAATTACCTAGCTTTCCATCTCGCAAGGTACATGCACCAGGTATTGTTCTTAATGATCCAGACCTTCATTAGGTTGAACTCGATGCTCTCTAGGGGTACCGCACGCTCGAACAATGTAGGGTGCAAAAGTTGGCCGGTTGGGATGTAGTATGACTAGATAGTTAGAAGTGGAATGATGATGAGGATGAGATTGACTGACCTCAATACATGCTGGCTTGATTCATGCTCTCTTGCTAAGAGGTGTGCTGTTGAGGTTGACCAAAACTTGGTATATGCCACTGTCGATTTCGATGGCGGATGAAGGCCTCTTACATTTTCGGGGGGTGTGATGCACAGAACCTTTTAGTTTTTTGTTTTTTTAGATGTAGGGTTATGACAGATGTGTATTATTCTTCTTGTGTGGGATCATGATAGATATTCTATCCGTCAAAAATACATGTGTCACTTTCACCTCCCTTGATTCGGTGACGCCACCTTCCCAGTCAAGTCATACATCACAGGACCAGCCAGGATAAGCCGTTTGCTTCCAACAAAGTGGGGCTCTGTCACCGCGATAATGCTTCCGCATCCGGCCGTCACGGGAGAGATTGAAGGGACGGGCCGCGTGGGGCAGGAGCTGATTGAGCCACCGCCTTTGTCTGCCAGTTCGCCAGTTCGCCGCGCCGCTCTTTGTTCTTGGGGCAGACAACATTCCAGAGCCTGTCTGCCAGGCGCTTCTCTAGTCAGTTTGCAGCAGGTTTGGCATCAACGTAAGTCTAGCCTGCCCATGACGGGGAGTCTCCGTCTTGCCTTCAAATGGGATTGACTCCCAATTCAAGATTGTGTTCCCGTCAAATTTGATTTCTCAGCAGTACGTGCTTTGTATTTCATTTCTAGGTTGGGGCTGCTGAGCAGTGATTTCACTCCGACTACTCTGCTGGGACCCGAACGCCTGCCTTCGAAAGTGATTCCCTCTGCCCCAGTTTAGCAGGAGCTTCCAATAGCACAACAAATATTTTTGGGAGGTCGGATCGCGGCAGTCGTTGTATTTCCCATAGATCACTGCCGGACTTGGGGTGGGTCTAGCTCCGAGCCTGCCCCGGTGGGGCCGGATTTCCCGGATTGCTCTGCCTCCTGAGTCGTACAACAACTGTTGAGCAAACTTCGGAAGATTGGATTACGGTAGTCGTTGGAGTTTCCACTGCTGCTGCCGAACAGGAAGTGGGGCCGGGTCGGGCCGAACCCCGGCTCCGGACAAGCGGAGCGGATGTTACTTGCCTGGAGTGCTGTGCCGTGCCGTGCTCCTGACTTGACAAGCAACCTCGGAAGATCGGATTGCGGCAGTTGTTGTAATCTCCCATTGCTGCCGAATAGGAAGTGGATTCAGGTCCGAGCCCCGGCTCCGAATAAGTGGGGGCCAGAGTTGTTTGCCCGGGGTGTTGTGCCGTTATGTGGGAGCCCCTGCTCTAGCATCAACAGTAATCGCTAAGCAGATCGGAAGATTGGGTTGCGGGAGTCATTGTAATTTCCCGCCCCCTTCGGATTTAAAGTGGGACCGGCTCCGGGCCCCGGCTTCTAAACGAACCGGATAAGGGACATCTGCCCGGGGTGCCGTGACCTGTCAGTGGACCCTGCTTTGGCTTCAGCAATGATTGCTACAGGCTAAGCAAACTTTGGATAATCGAGGTGTGGCAGTCGTTGCAGTTTCCCACTGCTGCTGGAATGAGATGAAATCAACCCCAGCCCCGCCTTAAACTTTGCCCGGCCGGGGTATTATAAGTGGGCTCCAAGTGTGATTGATGTGTCAAGGCCATTAACATGTAAAAAAGGTCCAGATCGAATTATGGGCATGTAATGACATGAAGCTAGCAAATATTATGTCACCGCGATCTGAAGTTGCTTCAGCGGCTCAGTTAGAGACGTGGAACTTGGTGACTCCCAGCAACTTAGCAAATGCCAACGGCAAATGTCTATAGCGACCGCGATCTGAAGTTGGTTCAGCAGCATAGAGAGAAAAGTGGGACTCATCGACACAATCGACCTCAGTGAAGTCTCTCCACCGTAGCAATCAAGGACCGACTTTGACAGCTGCGATCTGAAGTTGTTTCAGCGACCTAGAGAGAAAAGCGGGACTCACTAACACAATCAACCTCAGCAACTCTCTGCATCATAGCAATCAAGGAGAAAAAGTGGGGCTTGCTGAGTTTGACAACTGCGATCTGATATTTCAAGCGGCGGCGGCGACGGCGTTGACGGGGGCATATGGAAATTGGTCCGATGTTTTACCCGGCGGCGGTGACATCGTTGACGGGGCATATAGCAATCAATTTCATGTTTAAGCAACAATGATCAGATCGATTTTTTGGCTTGGGCGTTTCCGCTACAATTTTAAGTATAAATTCCCCCTTCCCTCGCTCCCCTTCCTCCTTTTCCTTTTGCAACCACCACTAGTCAAGAAATTTCAAATAGCCCAGCCTGCCCTCTTACCAATTTTTTCTCACTACGCCTACTTTCTCACTATGCAAACTCCAGCCACTTATCTAGCAAGAGCTATATATATACAAAGCTTCATGTAAGTGGTCAGCCCAGCATTGGCACCTTGCCTCTGGTCTTCCCCAGCCCTGGAACATACCAGTCAACAATTCTGGCGGCAGTTATCTCCTGCTCGGAGCAATGGTCACTTGTTGACATTTCAGCACCCAAATACCCTCCATAGGTAGCCGACCATTAACAGTTTTGACAGCTTCACTCTTTGCTTTTTCGACAAACCAGTAAAGTCTCACTCTCCAGCATAACCACATCTCCAATCCGACACATCAACAGCTAGATCTTTGTCAAAGCTCACCTAACTTAATTGACTAGCGGTTTCCACTCTCACCACCTAAGACCAACCCTTGTACTCCTCAGCCCAGGAGTATATCCAAGCCAGACCGGAAGATTATTACTGTAAGTCGCTTAGTTTTCCTTGGGTTTATTTATGGAATTATCAAAAAACCATAGCAGCTCGATTTTTATGAGCTTCTGCGATATCCCTCCCTCGCACCTCGCTCGCATATTTCTACGCTCTGAAATATCCGCCGACATGCTCTGTGGAATGCCGAGCCGCTTTTACTCTCTCCAGCTCGGCATAGCAAACATTAAAGTCGGATGCCGACTGAGCAGAGAATATGCCGATCTCAAATTCTTGAGCACTTAGTCGATTTTGCTTTTCAAGTTTCGACAACTCCTATTTCAATTCTTTTCTCTGTATTGTTTTCTCTACTCAACTTCACCTTCTCTCCAACTAACCTCATGGGGGGTTTTCCCCCTTACCTACTTCAACACCTAGTCAAGATTCAATTCCTTGACACATATTGCCCAAGATAAGACCAGACACAGACCCAGCTAACTTCTCTCCCTATCCTCTCATAGGGTTACCAATGTATGCATCCCACCTTTACCGCGACGCAACGGGGCTCTGGAATTTTGAGCGGGATCGATGTCTTTGTTCCCAGTCGCGTTCACCAGCGGCACGGGCGAACGCGGGTTTGACAAGGACAAGTTTCGGTTTGAAAAATGAGTGCTAACTTTTGTTTTCTTTGTTCCTAGAACCGCCCTCTCTCCTATATATCTATATATATATATATATATATATATCATAAATCGACAACAATGTCCACCCACCAGACGAACACCGTCACTGGAGCTGGCGCTGCCGCCACCCCGGCCACCGACAACGCGGCGGCCATTTTCCCGGGATTCCCGCGTTTTCCCCCCGAGCTGCGGGCCATGGTGTGGGAGAGTGTGCCCTACGGACCGCGATACCTGATCGCGCTCTCACGCTGGGGGAACAACGGCCCCGTGACCGAGCAGGTTGTCCACAGGACCGGCAACCAGCTGGCGACAATCCAAGTCCGGGAAGATCTGCACGTCCCGGATGCGGTCTGGGAGGCTAGACAGGCTGCGCTACGTCGATTGTCGGGGCCTTGTAACATCTTGGCCGACGCCAGCCAAGGACAAGTGATCCCCGGCGACCAGGATGACCGCGGTGACTGGGTGGACTGGGGCCGGGACATGCTGTTCATGGCCTTGGCACGGTACACGGTCGCAAACGGGCCGGTGCTTGTCGGTAGGGGTTTTTTCTTTCTTTCTCAAAATTGATACCTCGGCGCCGACTTCTCCTTGAACTTGAACTGACGTGGCATGAAACTTTTCAGACTCGGACATGACGCCACTGTGGAACCTAGGCCAGATCTCTTGGTGAGTTTTACTTATCTATCTATCCTACCTACTTACCCCACCAGCCGGTGGATGTGAAGATCTAAACAGTCTTTCTCTAACACTCAAACAGGGCTCCAAGGATCGAGAATCTGGCCTGTCTAATCTACGCAGAGTGGTCTGGTGGGAACCACGGACGTCTCCTCTTTGACGACGGAGAAGGACCTGAGAACTCAGACAGGTTCTTGAGACGTCTGTTCACCGACCTCCCGAGACTGCGCAGGTTCTGGCTAACCGTCCACATGGGACCGACACCGCCTGGCTTCGATATCGGCGAGAGGCTTCCCTGGGGTTTCATGCCTCTCCACGCCCGCCAGTTTAGCTGGCCAATGTATACCCAGATATACGCGGAGGAGCTGTTGCCGCTGCAGGAGAGGGTGCGTCGGGCGGCAAGATTGGTCGGCCGACTCGACATCGAGATCACGTTGGTGCTGGATCCAGAAATGGATATCGATCACTGGGATAACACCAACGCATATCGTCGAGTCCTGGGGCTGCCATGGGGTTAAGGGAAAGATATCAAGGGAGAGGCATCAAGGGGAAAGGGATTGCAGGAAAGGGAAAGGGTTAAATAAATCAAAAGGGTTAAAGAAAAAAGGGGCATTCACATTGGGACCACGCTTGGTGTAATATTGCTCTAGATACATTAGAGCGCTTCAATCCTGACACAGATAATACGTTAGGACGACTTGGAGCATAGATATCAATAGACCAGACCGAACTATACCAGATCACACCAGACCAGACCAGACCAGACTGAACCAGACTAGACCAGACCATACCAGACCGGCCCAGATCCGATCTTGTCTGTCCAAGGGAGCTACCGACTTATTCATCTCATTCCCGTCTGTCTTATCCGTCTTCGCAGTGCGACGCAGTTTTTATCACCCAAGTGCAAACTGCTTAAACTTCCAAAACACGAGGTATCTACCTAGCACGGCCAATATCAACTATAAGTTAGGTAGCCGGACAGATAACTGGTGGGGATATTTCCACTGGTTTATTTGGGAAGGAAAGCCTGTGGTATCTGGTCTTGGAGTTGACTGGATCACATGAATAAAATCCACAAGACCTACCTAACCCACCCAGTAGTATATGGCAACCAAAGAGATTAACACTCTTCTTCGACAGGGACACCTCTTGTGGGAGCCACTTTGATATTCGCATTTGCAAAGCCAAATCCCTCCATTTCCAATCAAGCCGCCGAATTGTTTCAGCCATCGTGTTAGATGCGTCCCTAGTGCTCTCGGCACAACACTAGAGAGAACGGAGGTGGCCGACGACCGTCCCCACCCTTCCCAGGCACGGCAGCGGGGTGTTCCCCGTTGAAGATCGAAAATATGTCCATACGTACATCTTGGCAACCTCGGCAGCAAAACCGGCTGACGAGAAATTCATGTCAGTCTTGAACCAAGGGCATTTGCTCAGCTGAGCCTCAATCGCACGCCTCCACAATGCCTCATGCATGAGAGCTGATTGGCCGCATCGATCAGCTTGTTGGTGTAAGTGCGCCATCCGCAGTGGAGGCTCGCTGTGCAACCCGAAGTCGGCTCTGGTCGTCGACAGCGTGCCAAACCAAGCCAGAACTAGTTTAAAACCCCAATCGGCTTGACCGCTTTCAGTAATAGTTAGAATAACTAACACGCAAGCTTGACACCGCCCGAAAGGGCTGCCCGCGATGGTGTTGTACAGTCTATACAGTCTATACAGCTTCTGAATATCACTTCTTCTACTGCTTATCCATGAGTGCCTTCATCATCTCACTCTTCACCCGGGTGATAGTACCGCTACCACCATAGACCAACCCAGTATAAACCATAGCCACGCTGGCACCTGCATTCAGCACCTGCAGTGCCTGCTCACCGTTGGTGATGCCGCCTGTCGCGAAGAGAACCTTCTGCTCCGGTAACTCTTCGGAATCATCTGATGATTGCAAGGTATAGCTGTCAAGCATCTTGCGGTAGCGGCCTACCAAATTCAGAGTCCGATCGAACATGGCCGGGCCCGAATAGCCTCCCTCCTCCATCAGTGCACTCTTTTCCTTGGCGCTCAGCTTCACGTCCTGCGGGACCAGCCCGGTTCTCCGTTTGGTTGTGTTGCCCACAATAACACCGTCCACACCACTCATCCACACGGCCTGAACCACTCCCTCCATCTGAGTGTCGTCGTCCTCATCGGGCGACACCTTGACCATAACCTTCGGCTTCTGAGCCCTGCCAGTTTTTTTCGCCTCGTCCACCACCGCACTCAAGAGCTTTGTCAACGGCTCCGTTGCTTGCAGGTCCCGAAGCCCGGGTGTGTTTGGGCTGCTGACATTGACCACCAGCACATCCGCATATGGCGCCAGCCGCTCCACACACTTGACATAGTCTGCCTTGACCGCCTCAACGTCCCGCTCGTTGGTTCCCTTGTTTTTGGCGATCTGAACCAGCAGCAGTCTGCCCGGCTGCAAGCTTCCCGGCGGAACACCGTCAGGTCCCCTCCCATCCAGAATATCCGCCTCCACCAGACCCAATGAACGAGCGAATCTCCTCAACCGGTCGCGCAGCCGCGCAGCCATGGCGTCGGCTCCTCGAGAGTTGAGCCCGTAGCGATTGACCAGGCCATCTGTGCTGGGGACGCGGAAAACTCGCGGGCGGGGGTTGCCTTCCTGCGGCAGCAGCGTACAGCCTCCGACCTCGACGACGGCGGGGCCTAGCGCGAAGAGGGCGTCAGGGATCTCGGCATCCTTGTCGAGACCAGCCGAGATACCAATTGGGTTGGTCAGGCGGGTGCCGAAGACTGTGACAGCCAGAGGAGACGCTTCGGGCGAGGGGGACGCCGAGGGTGACGGCCGCTCGCGTGGGTGGAGGCCGAAGGGGTAGAGGGTTTTGAGCGCAGCGGTGCCGGCATGGTGGGCATCCTCGGCATCAGGGTAGAGCACTCGTAGAATGCGAGGTACTATGTATTGGTGGAAGGATGCTCGTGTGTCAGTGGCATAGTAGTATACTAGGTACAGTGACGCAGCGAGGGAGGTGCTGAGCGCAAAGGTCTTGATGCGGGAGCTAGAGGGAGGAGTTGAGGTAGAAGCGAGTCGGCGGGGTGCGCTGGGAATACGTTTTGGTGCAGCGAGGGGGCGTATGGGTGGCGAGAAGGCCCTGCGAGCTCGAAGGTAGGGAGTAGCCATGTCGAGCAGCGCGTTGCTGGGCGAGCCAGCGCTCAACGGGTTGGGATGAACGAGGGTACAATTGGTTTCGAATTGGATGCGGTTGGGCAGGATTGCAGGGAGCCTTGATTACTAACTACAGTGTCCAGCTGGTAGTCACCCTCCGCAATTCATGGCTTGACGTGCATCTTTTTATTTCATTTTATTTTTATCACCCATCTGCAGTGGGGGGGTTTCTGTTTCCGCTGTGGGGCGACTTGCTGCTACCCAATTAGGTCATTTTTTGGTACTCGAGAACCACAGATCAGCCCCACCTCCGAGGGACCAAAACACGCGGCAACAGCAGACGCGTTCGCTAGGTACTTCACCGCCAAAACCTCACCGAATCGCTGGCCCATCCTAGCAAGTCGCTCCACTGTCCTCTGCTACTCCGAGGCAGCTTCTTATCCAGCTTGACAGAGCTCACCTGCTGCTGGCCAAGGTGCGCATTGGGTTGGCAATCTCTCTATCCTTCGTCTTCTGTTCATTTTCGCTTCTTCTGCTCCCGATTAATTGCCATTGCAGCATTTGTTTACCGCGCTACACTATATTTTTCTCATTTGGACCGACGAAAAAAAGCTCGTGCGCGCTACGGAAGACTCCCGTACCAAGTATCACTGCTGCATCCCAGAGTTCCAGAGTCGCACCACCTGTTTTGCTTGCGACCACCATCTGCAGATTCCCGTCTGATCGCGCCGCGCCGCATTCTTTTGTTTACTTTCTCGTCAACAGTCTCATCGCACAAGAAATCCTCGCGCGCCCGTCCTGCGACCCGACCGACCCAGCAGTTCCCAACCCCTCGCGACGACGGCCACGTCCCTGACTCGATTGTTCGACCTGACCGCTCGACTGTGATCCTCCTCCTCTACGACCATGATCACGGCCCACTAAGGCGACCATGGTTCGTGTCACGGAGGAGCTGGCTCTCTCGCCAGAACATGTCACTCTTTACTACACCAGTGACCCTTTGCTTGGTCATCTCCCCGTCCTGATCTTCCATGGGCCCTCGACCACGGCCAATTACACTCTTAACAGCTCGCGCATCCAGATCCACATCTACAGCCCGGCTGGCTTCCAGTCGTTTCCTCGCGTCACCATCTCGCCCAATTCGCCGTTCTACGGTGTTGTAGACCACCTTCCCCGCGAGTTCCAAGGCGATGAGATCTGCAGAGGCTTGGCCTTTGGTTTCTACAAGTACTTTAGTGAGCTGCCCGAGGTTGTCAAGAATCATCTCAAGAACCAGTACCCCACGACCCGCGCCCGACGCCCCGGTTCGGCCCCCGCTTTGTTTAGCGAGCAGCATGCCGCCGATCTTGCCAAGTCGGCCGTCCAGGCCGAGAATACAGCCGATGTTATCCGGGTTCTGGATTCAGCCCTGCAGACGCAACACATCAGCAATGTTGATGTCGACCTCGTACTCCCGCCGGGCTCCATCGTGCCCCTGCAATCTGCAGACCTCGAGGAGGTTCCAGATGACGAGGATGACATCTTGGACCCAACTCTGAGGCAGTATGGCGGTTACACCCCTCTCGTCAAGCTGTTTGGGGAGCCCGTCTTCTTGCCCACATCAAAACTGCGGAGAGCTCCCTCGAGGCCCACATCGCTGAACCGTAGCAAGTCTTTTGCGAAGAACCAAAAGGTGGAGTTGCGCATGAAGCTGGCAGAGCTGGTTGATACAGAGGAGCGTTACGTCATGAAGCTCAACGAGCTAGTGAGGCATGTCGCCGACGACTTTCGCCAGAGTGCAAAGAATCGCTCCTCGGGCAGCATCAGCCCGACCGAGGAAGATTTGGAGAAACTTTTCCCTCGGTCTGTGGACCAGATCCTGCAGATGAACACGGCCTTCATGCAAGAGCTGCGGAAGGTCATGGATGAGACAGAGGAGGAAGCCGCCAGAGACATGGATATCCCCTTCTCAGCAGCAAGATTTGCTACGGGTGGCTCACACAGGGTCAAAGACCCAACTGGCGCCCTGGCTATGGCGCGTATCTTCCTCGAGTGGTTCCCCAAGTTCACCGACTGTTATCAGGATTATATTCGAGCCAGCAACAACTTCCCCCAGCTCCTGAACTCGTTTCTAGACAGGCAGTCGAGTTTCCGGCAGAGAGTAGTCCAGACAGGAGAGCAGGCCATCCGTTCGCTTCTCATTGAGCCAGTCCAGCGGCTCCCACGGTACAGTTTGCTCATCGACCAGATTGTCGCTTCTCTTCCTATCACACATCCCGCACTTCAGCTCATGCTTCGGGCGAGGGATATTATCACGAATATCTGTTCCATGGACGATCCTCTTCCTGACAAGCCGCACGTTACTAGCCGCCTCCGAGCGCTGGTTGAGTGCTGTCCACCAGATCTGGAGCCCCAGGGCCGGTTGTTGCTGGCGGTTGATTTCATCGAACTTCCTGCACCCTACGAGACTATGAGGGGATCGCAGGAGCGTGCGGGCATTCTGGTTCTCTTTTCGGACTGCATTGTCATTTTGCAAAAGAAATCGAGTGCGAGCCCTACTGGGCGTGAGTTTCTTCGCGAGATTGACAAGCCCTCTGCTGCTGGCCTCCTTGCTTCTATGACCAACGGTGCTGGCGGGCAAAGCAACTACGACTTCGCTTTCACAGGTTGGCATAACCTTGCCGATGTCCGCTTCACTGAGTCCTCTGACGGACGCCTCATCTGGATGACATCGACTCAAGAGATGAAAGGTGCTCACTCCGGCGAGTACTTTACAAGCAAAGCGATAACGTCGCGCTGCTTTGTTCTCTGTGAGTCCTACGAAGGCAAGGCAACCAGGTGGAGCGAGGATATCGTCAAGGCCCGCATCGAGGGCCGTTTCTCCGAACGAGAGAGGGAAGACCCGACATGGACATTACGCTCGGTCAAGATGGTCGACAACAATTTCGGTCTGCATGCAGCCGTGTTCCAGGAAGGTGCAGAACAGCTGGTCGAGGGTCGGAAAGAACCGGCTCCAATTCGCATCGTGCTTGACAATGATAGGGGAACTAAGGGCGCGCCTGTGGGCCATTATGGAGTTGAGATTGTCATTGAGATACGGACTGGCGACATGAGAAGGATAGCTGTGAACAGCCTGGGACTCAACGGGAAGCGTTACACAGACGACATTGCGTTGGAAGACCTCATTCCAACAATTTCTCGACGCGTTATCCAGCTTCTCAGCCACCAGTTTGGTGTTACCAACATGAAGCTCGTGCCGGCCCTGGTCTCATATTACACCAAAATCCTTCGAGCGCTCACTATCACAGCTAAAGTGGAGAAGACGAACAGGTCGTTCCTAACGTCTTCGCCAGTCAAGATGCTTTCCAACCTGCTGGGTGGGAATAGTAGCACTGCATCCTTCAACGCTTCCTCCTACGATAGCATTTCGCTCAACGGGTCAAAGCAGCAGCGGATCCCGGTTGCGAACGTGTTCCCTGGGCAGCTTCCTCGCGGTAGCCAAAAGGACCTGACCATGATATCAGGTTCTCTCCGTGACAGAGACGGCGTTCGGATTGGGGATGAGGAGCGCCCTGAAAACCCACTGGTCCGACTAGAGCAGACTTTTACTGGATATGTCGCGAATCTTCAGGCCAGAAAGGGCTACTTCATTGGTCGCACGCTCCTCAATAGGTCCATGGCAGATGAGCTGTCTGTAAATGACCTCTACAATCGTCTGATCGAGTTTCCCTTCGACCTGGAATATTCGGCTGATCTTGGCACCGAAGTCATTTTTGCTGCATTCGAGAAGTTCATCATGATAGCTTGGCGAGACCAAATTGGACCCATCATCACAATGCAGGCACTCGATGCTCTGCAGGTCCGCGCTTCGAAGCGAGTTCCCGGCGATTTTGCTGATTTTGTTCGCTTCCTGTTCAGCGACATGGCGCCGCAGAACCGCCGGGCTTTCATTGCACTGATCAAGCTACTCGCAGATCTCCTGGACGGGTGTGGAAATGACGGCGATAGAGGAGCGTTGACACTAGCCTTTGCGGAGCTGCTGGCTGATAATGGGAGCGCCCCCAACTACATCAACCTCCTCGATCGTCTCGTCGAAGACTGCGACCGCATCTTTGACGATGGAGGTTTTGGCGCCAGTATCAGTCTCAAGGACTCAGCGTATGACTCGTTGAATGCCAGTAGCCGGAGTCATAAGTCTGCAACTGGGTCCATGACCTCCAACACGTCCTCTCTTCGAAAGAAGTTCGGATTCGAATCGCTCTTGCGGCAGAATAGCAAGACCGATCCAGAAAGGCCATCTATGTGGCGGACTTTGAGCAAGCACAGCAGGCACCCCCCATCTGGAGAGAGTTCCAGCCTTTCGAAGTCGTCGGTTAATCGCTCGCGATCGGTGGATCTAGGGCTGCAAGGCATTGGTGGCCCCAACAAGCTGCGGCGGCCGGGATCTCGTGATCGCCCCCCAATTGCTGGCGCTTTTGACGACATCCAGAACCGGCCGTCTAGTTCGCACCGGCTCGAGACTATCGGCGAGCCTGAGGTTGAGATGGCGGAAGCAAAATCGCTGAAAAAGAAGCGGCGCAGTTCTCTCTCGGATCTCAAGTCTCTCATGGCGGCTGCCAGCTTAGAGGATCCGCCACTGATGCCTCTCCGCATCAATAAGCAGCAAACTGCCGAGAAGTTCAATTCCACACCACGCGGCACGTCGCCTTCCAAGATCCCCATTAGTCCTATCAGTCCTAGGTCACAGCCTCAAACTCTCCGCTCGTCGCGGCAGAAGGAGAACGTCCAGGAGGCATTCCCGAACCTGCAGCCGTCACCCGAGACTGACAAGCCCGCGCCATCGCCGACAAGAAGGGTCCACTCGAAGACGCTGTCTATCTCACAGATCCCCACCCTCAGGCCAGCGCGTCTCCCAACGAACACTGAGGAGTCGCCCACACGTCCTTCCACCAGCCCTGGAAAAGCTCCAAGTGCCCAGACCACCACAACACAAAGACTTCGTCTTCAATCACCACAGAAGCTTCGTGAGCGTTTGCAGGCGGAGAAGCAAGCCGTTGACGACATTGACGCGTCTCTCAAGTCGGAATTGACCCGGATCGCGGAGGATATGGCCCGTGTGAACTCCGCTATGCCTCGATTAGCAACAATGGATCTCCGCAAGCTGTCTGCCTCGATTCAGGCACTGGAGGAGCGCGTGCCACAAGCGATGCAGGAGCTGCAAGAACGGCAAGCCGAGATGCAACGGGACGTGGATGCAACGTTACGGGCGAGTGAAACCAAAGTCCGGGCAATCGATCAGCTGTACAAGGAGTCGACGGCGGAAAACGAGCTCATATATGAGAAATTCAACAGCGAGCTGGGCAAGATTGTCAAGGCCCTCAAGGGCAAGGGACGGGAGGACAAGGAGGAGCTCGTGGGCAAGATGAAGGAGGCGACCGAAGAAGTGGCACGGGTAAAGAAGGAAAATGCAAGGTTGAGGCGGGAGATTGTGAGTCTTAGGAGTCTTTTAAAGGGAGGAAGTGCCAGCGTGGCAGTGGAATAGATGGCCGGGTGCCGGTGTGTCTTGGTAAGGAATGAGACGGTTGGAATGAGCATGGTTCGGTTGGCAGGGGGGGATGATTGATCAGCATAGGTCCCATGAACTGGCGTTGAAGGGCTCCGGTGGTTTCTGGGATACAGAGCGGGTTTCATACGAATTTGTCTGTATGGCTATGTTTGTTTGATTAACGGCCTGCAGGAGCAGCCTGTTGTATTTATAGGGTTTGGCATTTCACGACTTTTCTTCTTGGGCTCAACTCAACGTTGGGATTCAGCAGACATACGAGGCAGGAATTGGCAAAAGCATGAACGACTTTAACGCACTCAAATCAAGTCATTCCTGGCGAAGATCAAGTTGGTCACCTTTTCGCGCTTTCTGCCTGTTTGAGCGCTTCCTTTACCTTGCTATCCTCCACCCAGCACTCGAAGAACAATGGCCCAGCTTCCACTGATCGAAGAGGTGTCGTCTTTGCCCCACCCACTGCTTCTCCCGGTGTACTTTTACTTTTTGACGCCGGCTGCAGGTTTGGTGGTGATGGAATCCAAGCCTGCGGGTGCTGCAAAGAGTCAGCAAGTCACTCGAGGGGTGGATAAAAGAAAACCTACCCCAATCGGCGCCTCCCCTTCCTCCCTTAACTCCACCGCCACTGTAAATGTACACCCCTCTGGTAACGTCACCATCCCCTCTGCAGCATGTGCCATCCGCCGCAAGGCCCCCCGGAGCTGCTCATCCACATCTGTCCAATTCCAGTTCGGCCCCCCTCCCCCTCCCCCTTCCCCATCCCGTTCCTCCCCGAAACGCAGATGCCCCTCCCGAGAATCTTCGTCTCGCATCTCCTTGGAAAGCATATTTCCGAAATCCCGCATCCCAGTGGTTAATGCGGCGCCCGCGCCAAGGCCTGTTGC
>Ga0247765_1000119_pt1 | contig 61831 bp, 77 predicted proteins | sample UWRJL106311C6_FD_179949 | JGI IMG/M metagenome (GOLD analysis project Ga0247765, IMG submission 179949) | Plant litter microbial communities from Arlington Agricultural Research Station in Wisconsin, United States - UWRJ-L106-311C-6 | ecosystem: Environmental > Terrestrial > Plant litter >... | reverse complement strand
AGAGATTGTTACAAAAACAAACCAAGAAAAAAAAAAAAAAGGGGGGGGGGGGGGTAAAGAGACAGAAAAGCCTCTAACAATAGATAGATAGGCACGGCACTCACTCAGGATCCATGGTGAAAACCAATCCGAGATACCTAACTAGGTGGTGTGTTTGTGTTGAATAATGTATCTTGGTATGTAGCAGAATGGACTTTGATAATTCGTAACTTGATGCGATCCTCTCCCAGAGTGGTTCGTTAGCGTGAATTTGGCTGTTGCTGCTACTGCAGCAGCAGCATATGGAGAGGCTGCTAATACTGGATATTGGTGAAAGAAACGCGGTTGGAGATCAAATATGCAACCTGGCCTAGGTAAGGAGGGTCAGCCATGAATCACAACATATTTTGCCCCGAGAATGCTCTTGCCATCTTTGACATGGTGGAAACAAGCTCTTGGAATCAACAAATTAAAGAGTCCATCACTCATCAGCTTTCCATGGCTGAATTGTATCAACATATGTACCACATTCAGGCGACAACCCAATCTCATGCACCATTTATCTACCCTTGTTATTATTACCACGGGCTCCCGATTTGGGGTTCCATACACGCATGCAGCTATAAGAAACCAGGCTTTTCTTTTCTCATTTCCACCCATTCGCCGTGATTCCAAACCGTCCGCATTACATCCAGTCGTCTGACCTGTCGTTTGTCCTGTCGTCCGTCTCGTCCGTCATCCGCCCCATTCCGTTCCGTTTCCTCCTTGTACTCCAACATCCGAGCGTCCAGCCTCGGCTCTACATGACTACACACTCGCCTTCCTGTTGCTTCCCAATCTTGCTTCGCGATATCCTTTCTCCCGACCGTCCAGCTTTGTTACCTAGCCGCTTCAACTGCTCCAGCCTAGCTCTTGCCTTCGGGTAATCCTGGGCTTTAGTACTCTGTTAGTCCGATCCAGGGGCAATTTTGGGCAACGAAAGACTTACCAGCAGCACGCCAATACCATCTCTTTGCATCTTCCAAATTCTCCGGAACGCCGATGCCCTCCTCGGTAAAGTAGCCCATAGCATACTCGGCCTTGGCTAGCCCGGCAGTTGCCGCCTTGCGCGCCCACAGGTACGCCTCCGTGTTGTTCGGCGCGAGCACGCCCTCACTACCCGTGAGATACCACCCAGCAAGCGCCAGCTCGCTCTGGTGCTCTTCCTGCATCGCAGCCTGGCTGTACCAGTAAATCGAACTGCGCGGGTCGATCTGGCACCCCATAAGGCCATACTCGTACGCCGCGCCAAGTCGGAATTGACTGAACTTGTACCCCAGCTCGGCCGACTGTTTAAAGAGCTCAAAGGCGTACGCCTCATCCTTGACAATCGGATCATTCTCGCCCGCGCTCTCATACAGCAGCGCCAACTCGTGCAGCGCGTGCGGATTCTCGGCGTCGGCCCGCTCAGCCGCCCGCTTCAGCCACCCGATGGCTTCTCGGGGGTTCCTGGGTTGACCCAATAAACCTTTAAGTAGTATCATACCCACCTTATACATGGCTGGGGTGTCTCCGAGGGTGGCGGCCCGTTTGTACCATTGAATTGCCTTGAGTGGGTCCTTTCGCGTACCGCCGCCTTCATCATTGCCGATTTCGCAGCACACGGCTGTGCGGTACGCTGCCGCCGCGTGGCCTAGTTTTGCGGCCGACTGGTAAAGAGAGAAGGCATGCGCGTTGTCGGGCTCTGAGGAGAACATGCCACGGCCCAGGCAGTCAGCCAAGAAGAACATAGCGTCCGGGTAGTTGCTCTTCTCCAGCTTCCGAAGGATCTTGTGCGCGTCAACCAGGTACTTCTCACGGGAACGCGCCCGCGCTTTCGGGTCAGGCAGGTTTGGAACGAGTGCATCTGATGCTTCTACTAGTTTCTTGGCTAGACGCAGAGCCGAAGTCTGGTCACTGGGGTTGTCCTTGATAGTAGCCCGAAGTCTTTCCAGTTCTTCAATAGTGACTGGCGGCTCCGCCGGCTTTGGCGGCGGCGGTTGGACACCCATGGCCGTCGGCGGGGGTCCAGACATGGTCATATTGCCCGGAGCAGCCTGTGGAGGAGGCCCGTAATTTCTGATGGGCGGCGGCCTGTCTGACACGTTTACGAGCGAGTTGGGCATATGTCCAGGGCGCACCGGCACAGGATGGGACGGTAGGGCATCAGGGTTCTGGTTCATGGGAGGTGCTGACTGCAGTTGAGGTCGGTATGGTGCCGGACCGGGTGGGAGCCCTGGACCGGGCATGGGCGGTGCTGTTTCTCCTGGAGGGGATCTCCGTTGAAAACTCTGCGACCGTTCTGGAGGGCCGGGATGTGGAGACGGTTGAGGTGGGAGAGGCCCTTGAGGCGGCTGAGATGGGTACTGGCCCCCTGTTGGCATTGGTGGGATATCACCGGCCATTTCAAACACAGCTGTCTGCGAGTTACGCAGGTCGGGCTGAGACTTGGTCCTATTAACCTCAGGGAGTCGACCTGGTCCACGTTGTGCTTGCTCCTGCATCCCATTTTGTTGGTCGAATGAGGCTCTCTGGTCGAAATTGGCGCCATCCTGTCCTGGTGGAGGATTTTGGACAGGATAATCGGTACCGCTATTCCGTGCATCGTAGTAATCATAAAAGTCGTCAATCGAGGCGGGACGCTGCTGCCCACCCTGTCCAACTTGTTGCCCACCGTACCCAGGATCCGGGCCGGCCTGGTAACCCTGCTCCATGTATGGTGTTTGCGGAGGAGGAGGGTTGGGCGGATACCCTCTTCCCTGACCCGGAGAGCCTCGCATAGCTTGCGCTGTGTTTGGCCTCACTGGCAAGCCGCGACCCATGGGAGGATTATGAGGGGCACTGTCGCGCCGCTGCAATGGCCCCGGCTGACGCACATCCATCTGGTCCCTGACGGGCATGGTCATGCTTCGCGACGGAGGTCCAAAGCCATCATCAGGGTAACCCCCCATCTGAGGTCCGGGAGGAGGTCCTCGCTGGTCTGGATATTCAGAATAGGGTTGCATGGGTCCACGAGGCGGGCCTATTGGTCCAGGCCCTCCATATCCATTTCCAGGAGGGCGCATTGGTCCCCTCTGCGGACCTGGTCCGTTCGGTCCTCTCGGGCTAGGTCCTCCATTCAGATCCATGCCGCCCATTTGGGACGCGAGCTGTTGGTCATCTACCGTGTCATTCCTGCGCGGGGCTCCAGGGAAGGCGGGAAATGGACCACCGTCGCCGTATCCCCGAGCATTAGCACCCCCTGGACCGGGGCCGTTCATAGCAGGTCTTCGGTTTGCTGTCATTAGTTAGCATGCTGTGGCATCCAAAACAGCACCAGTAATGGACGTACCAGTAGGATCCGAGTACCCAGATCGTTCTGGAGGGCCAGGGCGACCGCCTCTTCCGGGAGGAAAGCCGCGACCAGGACCTGGCGGTCCCTGAGGATAACCGCCGCGGTTGGGGGGTCTCATTGGGCCGCCTCTGCCACCCGGCATTGGGCCACCTCTTCCTCCACGACCGCCTCTCATGGGCGCGCCAGGGCCAGGGCCGGGCTGGTAGTAATCTTGCGGAGGGTAATTGCCGTTTGGTGGTCCCCCTCTGCCGTAATTCATGTCTTCGTATTGGCCCCCGTAGCCTTGGTCGTACCCATTTCCATAATCATCATAGCCATAATCGTATCCATCTTGGTATTGGTCGTACTGCTGAGGGGGGCCGTTGTATTGCTGTGGTCCGCCAGGCCCGGGCGGCTGCTGTCGTTGGGGCGGTAGTCTCTGCCCAGGACCTGGACCGCCATAAGGGCGGCCTCCGGGCCCTCCATCATACCCGCCGTTGTAAGCCATCAGGACCTGCCTTCAGGCGTTTCTTTCCGAGTCGATGCCGTCGGCGCGCTGCAATTACTAGTTCAATAGTGAAGTGTGACGTCGGCGATTTGACACGAGGGGTCAAACTGCTAAAACTTGTCTTGCCTTGAGCTTCAATGGCAGCAAGGATCGACCATGTTATAAGGCGCGAGAGGCAAGGGCGAAAACTGAAGCCGTCGGGGCAGTTGGCACCGCGTCTACCAGCTAAAAGTGTTGCATGGGAACGCCAAGTTGCGGCTCAGAGGTAGGTCGGGACTTGGATTTTGCGCTCTGTCGAGGCGGATCGAGAGTTTCGGGGTCGCAGCCGGATGGTTCGCGCACAGCGGGGAAACGTCGCGGGGCTCGCTGAACTTGCGGAGCACGATGACAACGTGGAGGGCAGTACAACAGCACAAAGAACAAAACAAAACCCGGTATTATTGCTGATATTCGACGCCCAAACTTCGTTGTAGCGCACTCGCTGGGCTCGCGGGAGGTTAAGGAATGGTGTGAACAGATAGATGTAGGCAGCTAAAGGAATGAGATAATCGAACGGCGCACGTCAAGGAGTGGAATTGCAGCGGGCGATAGGACAGCGCGTCGAGCGTCGACGTGAAGATGAGTAGCTCAGATGTGCAGGTTTGCAGTAGTCAAAAGTAGAAGGGGGGAGGGAGCGCTCGGGAGGGATGCATTGTGTCTTATTCGACCAGGTCTTTGAGCCGTTCTTGCCGTGGACCGATGTGACCGCTGTAACTTGGTGGTAATGGGGCCAAAGGTGCGACATGCGGGAAGGGTCTTGGAACCGCTACTGGAACAGTTCGACGGGCTTTCTCGACCTTTTTTCTACTCCACGATCACCCGCCTTTTCACAGTCACGGTCAAGTTGTCAGAAACTTTTGCCTCATTATTACATGTCAAGCAGCTTTGGACTTGCAATCCCAACAAAATCTGTCCAAGACTTACACTAGATCAACCGGTAGCGGCCTGAGCTTAAGCGCGAAATTGCCCCGCGTTCGCCTTATGCCCGTTGTGGCCGAGCGCTAAGTAAGTTGGGTCCCCTCTCGCCCCTCTATCCGTGGAGCGAATTCCGACTCTCTCCCTCTCTGCCATCATCTCCGAGAGCGCAATGCGGCTGATATTTGAGAACGGAGGAGCAAAGGCACATGCACCTTTTGTGTGGCTTTTTTCCCCGAGGAAGGCGACAAGCAATGATCTGCCCGGGAGAGCTACTCCTCGGTGGAAAGTGGAGGGTGGACCTGGTTCCAGGGTGCCCAAAACAGCCCGCAAAACCTGGGATGGAACTCCAGCCTGCATGGAATAACAGAGGAGTGTTATTCCTTTCCCGCCTGTCAGCTTTCTTTGTTTTCTGGTGCGGTTTCTGCATTACGGATCGGCCGCCCCAGACCAGCCAGGGAGTAGCACCAACTTCTGTGACAGAGTGCCTTGTACCGCGGCCCAGAGCGCAGTATCAAAGGTGGTTGGCACGCCTCGTCGATTGGTGTGGAGTTACATCTAAAACCCGCCCTGCAGAGCATCTTCCAACCTCCGTGCGCCGACGACCTACACTGCCGGTTGTCGGGTTGCAGCGCCCCTTTCCGTCGGGCGAGCAGCCACAACGGCACTGGGAGAGGCTGGCTGACGTTTTACCGCCAGACCAATGACACAGACGGATGCGCACAGCTGAAATGATGTGAGACGTTGCGCCGAGTCCACTGGCCGCCCAAGGAGGGCTGTTCGGGGCGGGGCAGAGGCCTCGAAGCCTTGAAACAAGCATATTGCTTTTTGACTACCGTTGATATTACTGCCTGTCAATAAGGATTAAAAAACTGATGAAAGGCCGGAGCAGATGGTAGCCTTATTCCGGGCGCCGGATGGCGGGGCGTGGCCCAGCAGTGTTTCACAACCCTTGCTGGTGTGACGCTGTACCTGGGCATACGACTTGGGATGATCTCACCGAGGTGAGCGGGAACGAAATGGCGGCCTCAAAGTTTTAAGTCCTAGGCCTAGTAGCTACCTACTTAACTAATGGCCAATCTCACGCCCTAAAATATTACGAGCTTGAGACCCTGTGCACGGGATGCTAGTGATCACCACGAGCCGCCCAGAGAGGTTGGCGCGAGGTATGAAGGTGAGGCTCTGATGATTCCCAGAGTCGCCCAAGTTCTCATGGTTGATAGGTGAGCAACACGACCTGTACCATCTATATGCATATGTCTTGGGAAACATGAAATCCGAGTCCTGCCCAGAGCCTTGCGAAACCGCAAAGTTCCCCACTACCTACCAGTCTTCCCGGGGCTGGACCAGATTGAAGCATGCGACCTCAAGCTCGAATGCAGCCTTCCCGGGAGCATCTATTGAAGCAACTACCACCACAGCCGGAGAGAGTTATTCGATTCTATTTACGATTGGCCAAGAGTTAGTGTTGCTTGCCAATGGATGCGGGAGACACATGGGGAGGATTGGAGCGGCCAAACACACAGCAGAGCTAGAGTCGTCCTCATCAGCTTTCAACCAGCACTCCTCCCGCCCATTACCCGTTACCAGTCTATGTGCAAACTGTGTTTTGTGAACCTTGAGATCCATATCAAACGTGTCCACGTATCTCCGCATCGCATCCAGGACCAGGGGCTAACCCGACGCCGGCGAGTTGTCGTCGACGCTCACGTAGATTGTCTTTGGGTTTTACTGTCCTCTGGGCTGAAGCCAAGCCAGAAGATATCAATGGATGTCACGCAGTTTTTGGTCGCCTCGAAGCTTTCTAGGATATCGTCGATCCCTTCCTCGATACATGATCGCGTGTTCGTCAAGTGCCGTCCCTGGCTCCTCAGGATCGATGAAGGTAAGGTACTTGGGCAAAACCAAGGCCTTCGATACCATTTCCACGCAACCGTTTGTAGAATTTAAGGACGGCATGTCGGCGATGCGTTGATCTAGGCAGATGGGTGAAGGGTTATGATTTCTGGCCAGCAGAGACGCGGAACACACACGGTTATGTCGTTTCAGCTCATCCACAACCCTCCTCCATGGGCCTTTCGACTCTGTTGCCCACTCGACATCCACGACAATGAAAAGGGTTGGTCAGGTAATGGATACAGGGGAGCCGTCTCAAAACATGCGTGCCATGAAACTCACCTGGACAGCGGATTTTGTTACTCCTATGTCGATTTCGGATATCATGTCGAATGCCTTCTGCTCGAATTCGGCACCGAGGAGCTGATTGACTCGGCCTGTGTCATCATGGGAGCGACTTGGGAAGGTGACGAGGGGCAGAGGACGGGAGGGGCCACAGCTCGGTCGGGAAGGTTCGAGATGTAGAAGTAGCCGAGAGCACCCTTGGAAACAACTCAGGTCGTCAGTGCAACCCGTGACTGAGACCGGCGTAATGAGCGGGAGAAGCTCACGATCCATATTGAAATTGGCAAAATGCATGGCCACGAACAATAACGGGCTACTTGGGTGGGAAAGGGGAAGCTTGGATCACTTTATACCTGACGAGGATGTGCTCACTAAGGTTCATCTAGCGTCACTCTCAACAACACCAGACTGAACAGGATCGACTAAAGTCGATACGAATACAGAGTTGCCCCTAGCGTAGGTATATCTATATGAAGAACCAATATCGCAGCAAGGCCTCGCTCTATCTGGCAGCCTCTCCACGCTGCAGTGTAGGTATGAGAACGCCGCCCTCTCCAGGCTTCCAAGGCCATATCTAGCGCAGCACGCAGATCCAGACAGAAAGGGTGTATATTTTTCAGAACGGCATTGAGTGGAAGCAAATCATTGTCCAACTGTCCCTTCTGTCAAGAATCAATAGGCTGAAGACTGGATCACGGCAAGCCGCCGTCGTCAGGGGTTTACGCCTCAGTGTGATTTCTCGGGTAGATCATTGTAATTCAGTTACTGAGAGAAGATAAGTATCTGACTGACAGTTCTCAATAGGGAAGAATTACGGAAGTGGTACCACGACGAAGCGTGAGAAGTGCAAGACTTCCGGTGCAGTTGATGAAATCGGGCACTGGGATCGGGTGAATGGACGAGGGACCTTGGAAAGCGCAGAGCAACGCTAAATTTCTGCCGGGCCTGACCGCCCTGCCTTCACCCATCTCAATGAGCTCACCACCAAGGTCCTGACAGTACCACCGTGGTTTCATGTGTCAATCGACCCGACTCATATAAAGATCAGAATCCTGGCGACTCCATTCCGGTGTGATACTAGACGACAAGATGACTAAGAAACCAGTCAATTGGTGGTTATGGACAAAGATGATCGTCGCGTAAGCTCATCTCTGCGCAACAAGCTCATGCAATACAGCTCAGGCTCACCAAATGTCAATAGCGGCGGTGTTGTGTGCATCGGAGGGCCAGCATTCACCATGTGGGTGACACCAACAGATGAGGAACTTTTCAAGAAGTACAACCCGGAGCTTCAGAAGCGGAGTCTAGAAAGAAGATATGAGAAGCAAAAGGAGTTTGACGATTTCGTTGGAAAGCTCAAAGAGTACTCCAAGTCCGACAAGCCGAGTATGTATCTCCACACAAGGCAGTTCTAGCTTTCTTTCTGACAACTTTCCACAGTATGGCTCGTACAGAAGGAGGAAGAGGAACGGGCGAGGAAGGCTGAGCTGGCCAGGGCAAAGGCAGAGCAATCCAGTGTGCTAGAGATGGAGAAGCGAGTTCAACATGAGCGACAGATGGAGATGAGACGGGAAGCCGGCCTTTGATAGCCACATTTTTGGCAAACGATGGGCGGCCAGCTGTAATATTTTGTAGTTTTAGATGTTGCATTTTCGAGGCTGCTTGTTTGAGGACACTCTCAACCGTGCTTTCCTTTTTCAATTTTCGGAACCTGCGGAGTTTACCCTGGCATATCAGACAAGCTGGATTTTTCAACCAAACAAGGTTAACATGATCCTCTCAATAGCGCCGTAACCAAATTCTCAATCTAAGTATGAAGGAGAGAACCCCCGCGCCGAACTCGCCATGAAGGGATCGAGCTATAGAGCCTCGGCGAGGTCCCAGATTGAGCACAGTGTGGGGTAAAAAGTTAATGCGGGAGCGAAGAAAATCCCGGCCTGGGCCGCCTGGCCCCAGCGCACAGAATTTCTCCAACCACGACCGACGACGTTGAGGGTTTGCTATATAGAGCCTTGGGTCGAATCACGGCGAATCAATTCCCCGACTAACGAAGTAGGTATCCCCAATCTTGTTTTAGTGTAGGAGGACCGCAAACTCGCATCGCGATAAGGAGGCCCTATTTTCCTTTTGATTTTGCCCGTCAACCGATGGTCGATAAAGCTGACCGGGATCGAGGCTCACCGAAGACGCTCGCCATCTTTAAACCCTTCCCCACACACCACTCTCGACGCTATACACTACACCATGTCGGACGTCCAGGAACGGTTGAAGAAGCTCGGTGCCTCGGCCCGCATTGGTATGTTTCCCTGGGTGTTGTCTCGAACCCCGCTGCCAACTGCGCAAGGCTGACCGCTGGCTACCCGTCCCGTAACTTGCAGGGTATGTAGAGTTCTGAGCTGCCGCCTCCCGCCCGTCAACCACATCCGCAGTGAAAGAGCCGATATTCTGACATGTAGCGATACAGTGGCAAGGGAACCCCCCGGAGAAAGGTCAAGCGCACGCCGGCCCGGTCGAGTGGTGACGACAAGAAGTTGCAACAGACTCTGAAGAAGCTCAATGTCCAACCCATTCAGGCCATTGAGGAGGTGAATATGTTCAAGAGCGACGGAAACGTCATCCACTTTGCCGCTCCTAAGGGTGCGTTGGGTCAAGTCTTGGGAGAATAGTTCACTGGCTGACGAGTCATGTTCCCGTCATAGTGCACGCCGCCGTCCCGGCAAACACCTTCGCCATCTACGGCAATGGTGAGGATAAGGAGCTCACGGAGCTCGTCCCCGGAATCCTGAACCAGCTTGGCCCCGACTCGTTGGCTTCGCTGCGCAAGCTTGCCGAGAGCTACCAGAACATGCAAAAGGGTGAGAAGGAGGCGGATGATGACGAGATCCCTGATCTCGTTGCGGGCGAGAGCTTCGACAATAAGGTTGAGTAAGCTCCATGTGGCTGGATATACGGCTTTGCAACGGCACAACGGCCACCCTGCCCTCTTGGAAGAGGGCAGGACGAACTTATTTCTGTATGGTCGGCGGCGTCTTCGGTATTTTGTGCATTAGGCCCGAAAAGTCCAGGCCGAGGGATAGGATGAAACACACGAGTTGACTTCACCGTTTGCCGGGGTGTTATTGTGACGTATATCTGGGTAGGACATGAGGATACTATCGCAGGGTAAAGCTACCGCCTCCCTCGTTCCTTACCCATCCCCGCAGGACGCCCTCCCGGGTGTCTTGCTTAACCGCCCTCCTCGCTTCGAGGCCGGCTCCTTCTTTAAACTCGTCATACGTCGCCGTCTCTAGACCTTTTGGGAGATTCTCTGGCTTCAACGAGCGAGTGAGATCCACCACCAGCTTCCACATCCCTCCCCTCGACACGGCACTTGCCCCCTTCACATCAAATTGCTTCCTCCCCTGCAGTACACCACCGACTAACCCTTCCTCAATCCCACCCCTCGTCCACACCACGGCGAGATTACTGGCACTCGTCTTCCCCGCTCGCGCCGCCACTACTCCTTGCGAGAACTCAAACTCTTCCCCCGTCGTGTCCACCCGGAACGGCACAAAGCCGTAGCCGCTGGCCCAAACCTTTCCCTTCAAGGGACTCATACGCCCGCCCTCTTCGCAAGAGAAACACCGCTGACAGGCCGCCTCCGAATACCTCCCCTCTGGCAAGACCAGCGACGATAAATATACGCCGCGCGGCGACACGAGCAGGCTGGTCAGTGAGCTCAGTAACGAGGTACACTGCTTGAGCGAGATCTTGTCCGAGCATGATTTGGACAAGCTGGGCGGCGCGTCGCCTCTTCCAGGCTTGCGGCGGACGACGCCAAGTTGGGAGAAGTATCCTCGACCGGGAAGGGAGGGCTCCTTGTTCCCCGGGGTGGTGTTGTCAGATGGGGAGGGGATATCCCAAGGGGAGGCGTCGGCTTGCGCAGCCATGATGAGCTCCATGCTGGCGTCGCCGCAGGGGGCTTCGGAGCAGTACATATGGAGGGTGAGAGAGGGGTTCCAGATGAAGGGGGGCCCATCAGTAGGGGAGCAGGTTGCGGGGGCACATGGGAGGAGGTAGTCTGAGTTGAAGCCCTGGGCGAGTCTCTGACACTCGGAGAGGATAAAGTGGTTAAAGGCTCGGAGGGCGAGGACTTCGGCGTGCCAGTCGTGGATAGCCACGCCATTGGATGCGGTGAGTTTGGAGGCGGGAAGGCATTTCATGCCGGTTCTGTGGGGAGTGAGATTCAGATGACGGTTTGGCGAGGATCTAGTTGGATTGGACTTCATCTCACGTACGCAAGAGCTACGCATCGTGTGAAAGTTGTGCCTGGAACATGAAGGTGAATATTGATATGGTTGCACTGGAACTGCTCACATGGACACGTACCTTTAGCAACCACCCCACTGAGAGGAACCCATTCATGGAGACCATTGTCTCTAACACAAGGCTTACGCTTCGATGGAAGTTTCCTGAACTCAGAGAGAACAGCCCGGGCTATCTCATCCGCACTCATGTTGGCTGTTTTGGAATATCAAGGGTTAGGGTTATGTAGAATTTTGTCAGCGTTGGGGATGGCCAAGAAGCCTCTGCTGCCAGTTAGGACCGAATAGATGTAAGGTATGAGATACTTTGCTGTTTGAATGGTCGTTCCCCAACTTTCTAGATTGCTCCCTGAGACCAGAAGACGAGGACCTACTGTTTGGGTGCGGCGGACATTCTGTGGCTCAACTCGCCCTCAAACAAGCCACATCTGACCCAAGCTTGCCAAGGGAGCCCCACTGGCCCGTGCTTCGACCTATCACATTACAGCCCTATCGCCGCACAACCTGCATCGAAATTAGGAAAATCGACTTTAGGAAACCGTCGTACTCTTGGAGAGAGCAACTCCCGACGACATCGACAAATTCAACGACAAACCGCCAAAATGAGAACGTACGAAGATACCTTCTCCGGCCAGCGGATCTACCCTGGAAAGGTACATATCCTTTTATTTTCCTATCGCGCGTTTGAATCACTGCGGGCTGCCCCTCCGCTCGGGACTTAGATTTCGCGACGACGACGACTCGAAAGGATGACTATTGCTCTTTTGGGTTTTGGTGGAATGAAATTTCGCTAACGTGTTCTTCCTATCTCACAAATTTAGGGCAAACTCTTCATCCGCGGCGACAGCAAGATCTTCCGCTTCCAAAATGGCAAATCCGAATCTCTCTTCCTCCAGCGCAAGAACCCCCGCCGCATCGCCTGGACCGTTCTTTTCCGCAGACAACACCGCAAGGGTATCTCTGAGGTACGATTCGATCCACCTGTCCAAACTGTCCTCTCGTTTCTTTGATTACACGAGACCGATGCTTCGACGATGACAAAGATGCGGGGGGATCGATGTTGGATAAGGAAATGTTGCTGACACCCGTCTAGGAAGTTGCCAAGAAGCGCACTCGCCGTACCGTCAAGGCCCAACGTGCTATCGTCGGTGCCTCCCTCGAGGTGATCAAGGAGCGCCGTACGATGCGCCCCGAGGCACGGAGCGCCGCCCGTGCTGCCGCCATCAAGGAGTCCAAGGACAAGAAGGCTGCTGCCCAGGCCTCAAAGAAGGCTGAGAAGGCAAAGCTCGCCGCATCAGCTGCCAAGGGGCAAGCAGGTGGCCGGATCGCCAGTAAGCAGGGTGCCAAGGGTGCGCCGGTCAAGGTTGCTGCCAAGTCGCGTTAAGGAACCTTGGGCTGGTGGACGGAAGGAGTAGATTTTGGGATTACGGTCTCATGGTCTTACGCGTGACGGGGGACTATGGGCGGACGGGAGTCGGTTGGTCGGTCTCGGGTTTTTGCCTGCTCAGCTCTCTTAAAAGGGTTTCGCCCTCGGTACAAGAAATGCATTTGTTTCCGAAGGGCCGGTTGCATGGGATCCTGCGTCATGGGTAAGGACATTTGCATGGGTAGCTTACAGAATGCCGACTTATGCATTGGTCTGAACAATCACCGTCGACTTTCTGGGCTTAGAATCCTATGATAATGACGATCTAGGAATAAGGAGTTATGGTACCGCGGACCTAGCTAGACCCTCCAACTCACTGAGACCTATCTGATACGTGTACTTTCAAGTTCAAACTCCAGTTCAGAGCTCAGAGCTTAGCCAGGACCGCCTCAGCGCCCGACTTCTCAACACTTCCACGCACAGTCTCGACATCCGCGTAGACAACCTTGCCATGGTCGACCAAGATGGCGAATCTTTGCGTCCGCTCTCCCTGGCTCCAACCAATCGTCTTGCTGAACGCGCCACCAGTGTCCGACATAAAGAGCTACGACAATCAGCACAGTCTCCCAACACATGTAAAGGGTAGGAGGACTTACAATATAGTCATCCTTGACACCGTTTGCTTTGCCCCACGCGGACATGACGAAGGCATCATTCGTGGCGATGAAGATGATCTTGTCGACGCCCGCAGATTTGAACTTGTCCACGTTTGCGAGGTATGAGGTGATGTGCTTTTCTCTGTTTAGGGAATGTGAGCATCATGTCAATGACAAGGATAGAGGTTTCATGGACAGGGACGTACTGGCATGTGGGCGTGAAGGCGCCGGGCACGGCGACGATGACGACTTTCTTGTCCTTGAGCTCTTGAGGGGTCGGTCAGTAGAGACCCAAGGGTTGATAGATTTAGGGAATATAGGTTCTGAGTAGAACTAGATAAGTAGCTACATACCTTTGCTGGCGTCATACCCAATGGCACGTCCACAGACCGTGAGGTCCAACTCGCCGGTTGGGGCAACGTAGCTGAAGGAGACACCCTCAGGGAAGGCATCGCCGGCTTTGAGACCAGACATCTTGGCAAAGGAGGGGAGCACGAGAGGGGATAGAGTGAAGTCGACGATGGAGGGACTGGTAGAATCTGTGAATTGGAAGTCTGATAAGAGATACGCAGAGTTTGTTGTTCTGCGGAAGTATGAGTGCCTCGCAACTCTTGAATTCAAGTTCAAGGACTTTGGTTTCACACGCGCCGATGGCGGGGTGGAGGGGTAGTTTCGGTCGTGCTTGGTTGTTCTGCAGTTGGGTTGGTGGATACCCCTGAAATGAACTTTGTGCGAGCGCTGAGATCGGCGCAATCCGAATCCCGCGGTGCAGCAGTGCATGACTTCTAGGTACCTGCGACGCCTACAATCCGAAAAGAGCCCAGAGATGAAAATGACTCTTGTTTTGAGATGGATGGCGCAATCGGGTGGTGCTCAAATTGGGCAAGTACGAAGTTTTCTTGCATGACCATCACGACTTGACCATTTTCAGGGATAGTGAAAAGGGGGATTGGTTCGTATATATCCAGGTACAGCTGTCTAGAAGTAAGAACCCCAGATACGTGGCTTTGACTCCAGCTGGTGCCAATACACGGAGTCCTGTCAGTCTGCGACTTGACGATCTAGAAACACCCCTCTCACCTGCCTAGGTAACTTGATGATTGAAGACTTTACTCAGCGTAGTCGACAAAAGGCTCTTTTTAGTTGCATGACGCAGAGTGTGAGATGTACCTGAATAATCGAGCACTAAACACCCTCGGGGAATTCGCGGGTTTGCCGACTAAAGGGCGCGGCCAACATCAACGTCACACCGAGCGGCTAGATACCAAGATCGGATCTAGTCCAGTGGTGTCCGGCCCGCCCGGAACTGCCAACTCATAAAGGAAAACCGACTTTCAAAATAAACCAACGCCGAATAACCCAATCTCTTCAGCCGTCTGGAAACCTCGTAGGAAGCGGCATTTCATCACCACTAGCATGGCATCTGAGTCACGTCCCCCATTCCCTCCCTTCACGCTTGAGACGGCCACGAAAAAGGTCAAGTCCGCGCAGGACGCCTGGAATACCAAGAACCCTGAAGTAGTCCAGTACGCATACACGCCCGACTCGGTCTGGCGTAACCGCGATACCTTCCTACGGGGCCGCGAAGAGATTGTACGGTTTCTGACCGAGAAGTGGGCTCGGGAATCCGGATACCGGCTCCGCAAGGAATTGTTTGCTTTTACGGATAGAAAGGTTGCCCCCTTTCATTGCTGACCCCGCTGGCACGACTTTTTGGCTGACATACACTCGGTGCAAAGATTGCGGTGCAATTCTGGTATGAGTGGCATGATAGTGAGGGCCAGTGGTACAGAACCTATGGACTGGAGGACTGGACGTTTGCAGACAACGGGCTTATGAGGAAGCGCCAAATGAGCGGTAATGATGTTAGGATAATGGAAGGGGAGCGCTGGTTCAAGGACGACGTCGATGTGAACTCTGTAGAGATCAGTGAAGAGCATTGGTAATATATGAACAATGGCAACCAGCACTGGTCAAGCCTGCCCGATCCAATTCATGGGTACCACAATCCAGCACGGCATGCTCTTGGACACGCAGATTTGGGACAGGCCCATGTCCAAGAAGGCTTGTCTCTTAATTAGCTCGACCGCAGCGCGACCGTTAACCTCCGGGCCATCCCAGCCTTGAAATGCCTCGGCGAAACGGTGAATGGGTCCGCACTAGAAGAAGCACAGATGCTAGCCCAGATATGCGCGGGTACAGGCCCAGGACCTCCATAGGAGTTGCGGATCTGTGATCCCATACTACCTTACCTAAGTAGGTAGTCAGTTCTCGGAGACTGGTGACCTGGTGTTGCTCTTTGGACAGAAGTGCGTGCATTCATCTCACCCGTTGAACTGCAAATTGGCATCTCAGCCAGTCTTGGGGGCCCTGTTACGCAAATCATGAATCTGTCAATAATCTTTCCGACTGTCAAAAGTCTCCGTTGCGACTTCGTGCAGCCAGTTTGGTGATGTCAGGAGGGATTTTGGCTGTCTCTCGCCGTTGGGCGGTGTGACATGCCAAGTGGGCATTGTATCACCACCCCAATACATCATCGAAGAAGAAACTATCATGCTCGACGCAGGGGGTTCTGTCGCGCTAGAGGTCGCGCGGTTTTCCAGGGCGCAAAGTTTAGCTGCTGTCGCGGTAAATGATCTCCTTGATGTGATTGGTCGCATGTTCAAAGTCGAATTCCGCAGCAGATGGCCACAGTATAGCCACAGTGTAGCCAATATGATCCAGTCCGGTGTGTCTCGATGCAGGTCGAGAAGCAGGTTGCTCTCAGAGGAGACAGTTGCTCTGCAATGCTCCATCGTTTTCATATTGTCGTAGCCTTTGCTCCGGTAGAGGATGATGCGGTCTGGAATGCAAGGGAGTGACAGACGCAAATCAGCCGTGGGAGAAAGCTCAGACAGATGGATCTGAGATGGTGTGAAGGAAAACGCCACAGCAAAGCAAGCAGCGTTGCCCATAGACGGATCTATGATCACTGGCTCTCGATCTCGGAGCTAGGAAGCTCGACCTCCCAGCCCCTTCTCTTGCTTTCTCGTCATGCCCACAGGAGTTATTATGGATGGGAAAGGCGGTAATGTGACGGTGGCTGCATTGCTATTGTCTTCTGTTATTGTCGTGACTTTCCTAAAAGCTCATCTTCGGTCGGCACACTCTACCCCTCACATTGAGACCAACTCAGCTTGGTCAAGCTGCTGGAGCTAACTCCGCTGTTGTCTCAGTTCTCGGTATCATCTTAGGCCAATGACATAGGAAAGGTTTAAAAAATGCCACTGAGACCTGCAGCAGCGTCGTTTTGCGTCCTCCGACCACCTAGCGTTTGGCTCCGCGCAGCCTTTTGAACCAAGTCGGGGTGGATGTCGGGTTCTTTTCGTTCAGTCGGGTCCAGCGAGAAATCATCACAAAATCCCCACCAGATCAGAAGAAAGTTGCCAATACTTCGTAAAACATTCTTTTAAAACGGCTACGTTGTCAGAGCGGAAGATGGGGAAAGAGATGAACTCGATGGACTCGATTGAGGTCAGCGATCTCCAGGGCTGGAGGCAAGATCTCGGATCGCGCTCTGGGATTGGCCCGAGAGGTCAAGCTGAGCTGGGAGGACAGGGGTAAACAACAGGGGTAGCCAATGAGCTCCACTCCTCCCACAATGCCGCGGCGGGGCGGACGTCTCCAACCTCGAGCCTCGAAGATGTTGCTCTCACCTTCCGTGCTTCCCAGCCGACCAGTCCAACTGCCATATTGCGTCCCTGCAGCAGATGTTCCGCGCCTGTGGGAGAAAGAGGAAAGCACAATGTAACCTCGAATAGCTGCTAGCTTCAGAAAATTTGACGCTCATGGTTACATGTTCACGATCTCAGCCTTCAGCCTTACAATACAGCTTTCGACAAGTTTAGCCGCAAGACAGAACACCCGCTGTCTGACATGGGGATCTCTCCAGATCTCTGTGGACGCAGACGGCCACTTGATTTCTCTTCCCGGCACCGGTGCGGGGAAGCCTGCTGTGATGTTTTCATCTTTCAAGTTCTTCCTCTCTTTTCTCGGCTGGTGGAAGGGGCCTAGTGCACTAGCTCAACTTAGCACTTCTATCCCTCACCTACGCTCCGCCAGCGACGTGCCGAGTCTGATGCGGTTGTCACCCAATCAACCTCCGTCGGACAGCCTCCGGTCGCTGATCATTGCCACTCTGAGGAGTTCTCGGTGGCCTAGGCCTTCCTCGAGTTCGCGTTCTTCACACTTCAATGTTGCAGGGCGATGTCTTCCAACCTCGTGTTTGGTGTGCGGACTTGCATCTGAGGGAGGAGGTGCCCTGGCGCATCATGACGAAGCAGTATCTGTGTGAACACCTCCGCATTCAGTGCTAGCGCACGGAAGACGGACGCCATCTCTTTCCTCTCCCGCAGAAGTCGCGGCGGCGAAGCACCCCTGGCAACCTAAGGAAGCCCCCCATCTCCCGCACTGTAGGATATGGCGGAGCATTTGGAAAGAAAGCCGTGAACATTGGATGGGATGACCCCATAGTTTCCTATATATGACCAATCTTCCCCCTCATGTCCTGCTCGTTGTCGAGGCTTCTCGGTTCGAGGTCTGTTGACTCAAGTGCAATACCGGCCTCTACGAGATCTAGGTGGAGGGTAGCTCCTTTTACCCTGTTTGCCCTGGACTTCTTGAGACTATTCTTCCCCTACCCCGAAATACCTCGTAGCCTTTTGTCCCGCAGTCCCGCAGTCCCACTGACTTAGGTACCCAAACATTCATATCGTGGTCCTGGGCACTCTTCCTTTCGGTGATCATCTGCTTCAGTCCATCTTCCATAAGCTCACTTCATTATGGGCCTGCTCCCCCTCACCTACCGGCGACCATCCTATGTCGATTCGGTTTCCATCATGAGCGACGACGGCACTTCTGTTAGCACCGACATGTCGGTTGGTGGGAAGAGCATTGCCGAGAAGAGCACTGGTTCGCAAGATTCGGTTACTTCGTCGACCCTGAGTGCCGGCATCCCTCCGGGACTTGAGTTCGAGAACATTATCGAACAGGGAACTTGCCCTGTGAGTTGCCTATAGTACCATGTTGGTGGTAAAGGCTAGAGCTGACCGTGTGCTAGCCCTGCACCCTTCGCGACTTCATGAACTATCTTCTCTACATCGAGCGTGGTGCTGAGAATCTCCAGTTCTTCCTCTGGCATCGTGACTATACGCGCCGGTTCGCCGAGGCCAAGACCTCTGACTTGGACCTTGCCCCTGAATGGACTCGCGACATGGCTAAAGAGACGACCGACCACCTGCAGAAAGAGCTGGCCGATCAGCTTCGCAAGGAGGTCAAGGCGCCTGCCGTCACCATCTTTCAGGGAACCGACTTTGAGAAGCAAGAGATGGCCAAAAGCGTTGACTTAGACCCGTTCTTGCCTTCGATCCTTGACGTTCATGACCCGGAGGTGGATACCATGGTCAACTCAGACACACGAAGCCACAAAACTGCTGCTGCGGAGGCTTTTGCCAGCGCTGGCATCAAGCTCCCTTGTGAGTTGCTGTTAGTCAAGATGAAGGGTGTATGTCGGATGCTAATCAGGACAAAGTCACCATCCAGCCTTTCCGTCAGGAGATTGACCGTGTGGTTGCCACATATATCATGGAGGGCGGTCCTCGCCAGCTCAACCTCTCGGATCATGACCGTAAAGCCGTGCTCGTGGCCTTGGCTTACACCACCCATCCGTCGGCCCTCCGTGTGGCCATCAAGATGGTCGGCTCCATCTTGCGCCGCCAGGCCCATCCCAACTTTGTTCGTTGGTCCATCTGCAACGGCAACCGCGCTCGTGTCCTCTTTGCTCGCTCACTGGGTGCTGGTCTCATTGTGGCTGGCACAGCAGTTGCCATCATCCTGACGCTTTCCAGCATAGGACGCGGCTATCGCGCCCTGGCTGCCATCGGTTGGGTGCTCGGTATCGCTACGCTTTTTGCGGCTTGGAAAGGTATGTGTGTTGTATTGCATGGCATGCATCACCGTCACGTCCGGCCTTGGGAACTCTTCACTGAGAACCCTGAGGAGCGGCGCATGGACTCGTTCGACAGCCTCGGGTCTTCGAACAGCCATGAAGATGAGCCCTGGGTGAAACGCTACGCAAATCGGAACATCATCCGAAAGGTCTTTGACCGTGAGGTCTGGATTGAGGAACCTGTGCTGCGCCAGATCCAGGATACCATCTTTACTCAAGCCTTGTTGGCTGCTGTTGGGTTGTCAGCTTTACTGACAGCAATTTTTGTCTGCTTGCCCGCTGGTAACCTGTATTAGCAGGTAACGGATTGGGCTTTCACGAACTCGGAACAAGGTTGCCTATTCGTCATGGCTTTCAACAACGGGTGCGAGGACTTTTAATCAACTGAACACGATTGAAATGAGATGGATTGGATAGTTGAGCATGTTGATGCTAGGTGGGCTGGTGGTATATTGAGCTGGTACTTGTTTCTTCTGCATCATTCCACTTTCCCTTCTCTGGGTTCATAGGTCTCGGACATCTCGATCGATATCTTGAATCGACAAGGTAATGAGTAAATCGAGATTAGCAAAGGGAATTGGACTGGAAGTAAGAACAGAAGGTTGGAGTTGCTCCAATCGTTAAACACAATACTTCGGACCGCTCGGCTTTTGAAGCCCTGAAAGAGAAGGGGGAATGAAAGCTTCCATTCATGTTGCGAGGCATTGACATGATGAAATATTCTGGTTGCATCTTCGTTACCTACCTAGGTACACAAAACGGAAATAACATTGAATTTGCGGCGATCTCCGAGGCATCGTGGTATCCGCGATACTTGCCTCGAAGGGGCAATGCTGGGTAGTGTTGCACAGGACCGAGGTTGAACGCCGATGTCAGCAGGTCCTAGTGAGGTGACGAAGGGGACAAAAGTCAATCGATTGGGCCCCCTCGCTGCGCCGCTTCAGCGGTGTTCGGGCCAAAGGGACCCCGCTGACTATCGATAAGACAGCTGGTTGGTCCGTCGGTGCCTGGCACTGACTCTTTGAGAAACCACCAAACTCACCGGGATGAGTTCTACAATGTAAATCTGAGCATTCCCGGGTTTTAAGGGTTTGGCGAGCCCAATGTCGGACCCCCAAAAATCCACCTGGATGGCTGTCTGCGAGGACACGTTTAAGCCTCCTTGAAAAATTCTCCACCTGTGAATGGCGCAGCAATTGACCAGAGAAGATGCCGACAGAGACCTACCAAGCCGAAGCTCCGCAGCTGGTTGTCGCCGCGGGGCCGGCCACCATCTCAACCACGACCGTCGCCGACAATGGCGGCAGACTATCTAAGCTTGCCGACACCGGTCCGCCGTTGGTAGACCTGGACACGACCCTGAGCCATCCCGGCTCGGTCCGGATCAATGTCAAGGGTGCATTCATCGTCGACCAGGGCAGCACCACACCCGCGAGTTCCAGTGGGCGCGGCTCGCCGAATCATCACGAGACCAAGGACATCCGCTTGCCTAACCACACCGCCGTAGTGAGCCATATTGCCATTGATGTATGTTCGGCCACCAAAGCTTTTCCCACATGTTCTCCTTATCCCTCACTCGCCGTGTGTTCGCGCTCGGACGGCCGTGTGTCTCTCGGAGGGGATGCGCCGGCCGCGATGATGTCATGGGTTCGGTGCCGGGCATTGGCTGACACTGTCCATCCTTTAGATCGGCGGCTCCCTCGCCAAGCTAGTTTACTTCTCGCGCGAAGCGCACTCGACCGAGCCCGGTGGCAGGCTGAATTTTGTCAGCTTTGAAACGGACCGCATCCATGAGTGTCTGGATTTTATGCGCACTCTCCAGTCCAAGTACCGCACCCTCAATGGCGGTACGAATAGCCCCTCGGATCTGTGCGTTATGGCCACGGGCGGTGGCGCATACAAGTACTACGACATGATCCGCGACGTCCTCGGCGGTGTCGATGTGCTGCGCGAGGACGAGATGGAGTGTCTTATCATCGGGCTGGATTTTTTCATCACCGAAATTCCCCGTGAGGTATTTACGTACTCGGAAACAAACCCGATGCAATTCGTCGCACCATCGGACAACGTCTACCCATACCTCTTGGTGAATATCGGGTCGGGCGTATCGTTCTTGAAGGTTTCGGGGCCGCGCGAGTATGAGCGTGTGGGTGGTACTTCGCTGGGAGGGGGAACTCTCTGGGGTTTGCTCAGCCTACTCACGGGCGCCCGCACGTTTGACGAGATGCTTGACCTTTCGTCGCGCGGTGACAACAGCAAGGTTGACATGCTGGTAGGAGATATCTACGGTACGGACTACGGCAAGATTGGGCTCAAGAGCACTACCATCGCCAGCTCTTTTGGCAAGGTTTTCCGTATGAAGCGACAAGCGGAGAATGAGGCCGAAGACAGCGGTGGCCTCGGCAGCAAAGATCCTCACAGCCATCCCCTCAACCGTAACTTCAGCCGACCCGAAATCCTACAAGCAGACGACCACCTCCCATCCGAGAACGACTACGAGCATGTCAACGGACACACTCCGCCGTTTTCGAGTGCTGACATCTCACGGTCGCTGCTGTACGCCATCAGTAATAACATCGGCCAGATTGCTTTTCTACAAAGCCAGATCCACGGCCTTTCTCACATTTACTTTGGGGGTTCCTTTATCCGCGGGCACCCCCAGACAATGAACACGCTCAGCTACGCCATCAAGTTTTGGAGTCAGGGTGCTAAGCAGGCCTACTTCCTCCGACACGAGGGCTATCTCGGCGCCGTAGGGGCGTTCCTCAAGAGGCAACCCCGAAACTGGGGGAGAAGAGGGAGCTTTGAGGAAGCCGAGGCAGCGGCTCTCCATGCAAGGATGCAAGCGAGGGCAAGAGAGGCAGATGATGACGAAGACGGCGGAGCGCTTGTTGTTTGATTAGCGTTGCGGGTGGGTTTTTACTCTCTCTTCGCTGCGGCATGGCGTTCGGGCACTGGTATATCTGCGTGCGTGCATTTACCCTTTCAGTATTGTCTTGTGTTATCTTTTTGTGAGATACCTTTTGCTTTTTTGGCCCCTACGTGCCCTTCTTGAACGTCCTCATAGATGAGAAACAATAAGCACCAAAAAGCATGTTCGAGGCTCGCAATGAAGGTGAACTCCCATTCTCCGTTTTCCCGTAATAGCAGCAGAATGCTCACGGTGAGCCCCTTAAAAGACAAGTAAGACTTCCATATTTGGAAGAACCAAACCAAACCCAGCCTGCAAAGCTTTTTGTACAGTCCAAACTTAGCTCCCCATCCCATCCACATGTGGGTAGCTTCACGAGTACACCTCCCCAGCTTCTAGCCCCTATAGTCTTTGCTGGTCTATGAACGAGACGTGACGTGACAAGTCAAGACGTTTTCCCATCAGGAATATTATATCGGATAGCCTGAATTGATCCTTCTCATGCCTGCACAACCTCCTTCGCAGTCTCCTCTTCCTTCTTTGCCTCCAACGCCTTCTGAGACTGCTGGTAAAGCATGATACGGGTGACTTGGACGACACCGACCATGCCGAGGAAGAAGTTGACGGCAGCCAGCCTGTTTGTTTATCTCTGGTTAGCACTAACCCTCAACCGAAAAGGGGCAAAAGAGGCGAAAGGAGAGACGGTAGGGAAAGAAAACATACAAATAGTTCTTAGGCTTAATAATCAAACACCACCTCGTCCAGATGATGCCCGTGGCAGTCAGCGCCCCGTTCTGCGTCAGCGATAGATTCTCCGCCGGCCGTGCAAAGTCGGACACGCCCGCCAGCACCAACCCCCATTTCATGACGGGAGCCCAAAAGTGCACCGTCTTGAGCCCAATCGGAGAGTTCCACATGCGTTTGAACCAAGATTCTTTAGCTCCGGCACCCGAGGCGCCGCCCGAGGTGCTGCCCGTGCCAGCGGCGGCATCCGAGGCCGTACTCTGGAAGCGGCGGGTTGCTGGGCGGCGGAGGGAGGAAGTGAAGAAGTGGTTGGCGGTGCGGAACGCGGGGCGTGAGGCCCGGAACATCGGGGTGGGAGTCATGGTGAGAGAGGAGAGATCAGGGCGGTCGGGTTGGACTCGGGTCAGGGATGATGATGGGAATGCCAATTGGCCGTCGGGATGCACTCCGTAGGTTATTGCCGGGTCTCAGGAAGGGCGGGTGTCGGCTTTCGGCGAGAATGAAAGGGGAAAGGGAAAAAAGTAGAGAGGTTCGATGATGGTGACAATGACATTCAAAGTGCAGTGCAGCGCCGAACCCCGGACCAGAAACAAGGTTCCGTTGGGGAATAAATATGGAGATAAGATTTTATCGCTGGACAGGCCCTTCCTGGCTTCCATGCCGTGGACGGTCTCCCGGTTGGCCTGTGCGCAGTTTGTGGCAGCCCGCGGTGGAGCATCGGGAGGAAGTTCGCTCCAAAACGTCAATTGGATTCTCGTCGACGAGGACGGCAGCACTCCCCCGACCCTTTTTGTGCTCAACGACGGACGATAGTGGCTCAATTGGTCTCCTTAAGTTCGGGTTTACAGTCAGCGAAGATGTCGGGAAGATACGCTTTCGCAAAGGGTCTCAAGGAGGTTCGCTTCCTGTTTTGCCAGACGGCCGAGCAGAGCGCGGCGACGAGGTGAGTTCGCAGTCCCCACCTAAAGGAACGAACAGGTTCTAACTAGTCACTTTTTATTAGGAACTTCCTCCTTCGAGCGTACCCCATCATGAAAAAAAACAACCCGGTGACACCGATTCTGCTGCGGGAAGCGCAGGGCACGCTGCCCAAGGTGTATGCGAGATATGGTGCGTGTCCATTAGGAGAACAACATGCTTAGAAGAGATCCCTGAAATGTATATTCTGACTGCATATGGTGACAGAGTTTGGACAAGAGAAGAGCCAGTCATTAGAAGGTAGGTTGCTTTCCTCCGAGGCATCGCTGGATGAGGCATGAGCAAGCTAACAAGGCGTTTAAGGGCTTTCTGACAAGCAAATCGAGGAGACGGTTACATCACTGGTGAAGAATGAGGCATGATGTCAACGATGTTAGAGTAGTGTGTAGCTGTGACGACCAGCGGGCGACATGTTTATATTATCGATGACGGCTGTAGATATAGACCAGTGAACCGACGTCTGGTGCTTCTCCCTGTTGCCATACACAGGGTTCTGTGCATATGCATCTGGTTTGCGCTACATGAGGAAGCTGTTTGGTAGAACGGCATCGTTGCGGGCAGTTTTGGCAAAGTCGAATTCAAGGTTGGTTCAGCTGTGAACTGTCGACATGCCCCACAGTACTGATATTTTTCTAGGTGTATCTTGTTCGTGCCATCCTTCAATCAGGTACACTCGAGCTAAATTGCAGTCCACAGTCCATAGTCAGACCCCTGAATGGCTGTTTGCATCGAAATTGTTGCAGGACATCCCGCTGAACATGGCCCTCGAGGATTGGTGTATCAGTATCTTTTGACAGTATGTTGTTTGGCGCCGGATACGAAATCAAGGGCCTTGGTTGTTCCGCGCGGCCTCTGCTTCAAAATGCAGGCAAACACAGCCTACCTTACATCATCCATCACCTATTCAACGGTCTTTGCAATAGGAAGATCCCTTGTTTCAGGCCTCTACGGCACTGCCAAGGTAGAAGTCACAATACGCTCTTCATATAATCAAAGGCTTCATAAGGGCAATTCCAGGTGTTGAGAAGATTACCTAGGGCCTCAAGTTTTTGAAAAAGGACCCGAATATTTCAGCTTAACCCCTCGCAAACAGCTTCCTAGCTATTCAAATGCCGTACAAACCCCTGTTAAACACACACCAAGTCCCAGGCTGACATTCTTCTAGGGGTTGGATTGTAATCTTTGCACCTTCCACTAGCTGCGTAGCTGGAGCACCCAGGAGTGCGAAGAGGCTCAAGCTGTAGTGGCTGTTATTAGCATCTAGGCGGGGCTGATCGGCCGCCCTAGAGTTCAATGCGAGAACGTCATGGTGCGTGGCTGATCATTATAGCGTCAGGAAATCCAGCCGCGAACGATTTGAGACGCAGGACGGCAGACTCGGCTTTGGGGATCGCTGCGGGATCGGGCTGTGGGTGCCGACTATCAATGGTCCCGTGCGACAAGAAATATGGCACTCTCAGGCAAGTGATTGGTGGTTGGCGCCCGCAGAAGGTCGCTGGAGAACTGGTTTGGGGTCAAGCCTAGAACGATCCAAACTCAACCCAGGCCGAGATATTGAAGCGGCATCGAATCAACGGGCAGGATCAACATCGAGCTGGGCAATCAGGAGCCGTATGTGGAAGTTTTGGCGGCCGAGGTGCGGATTTAGCTGCGCCCGGCGGTGATTTATGCTAGCCCCTCACGGGCAGCCAGCCACCGTGACTCAGGTTCCACTTATACAACTGGAGTCCTGCAGCAGGCAGCTTGCATCCTGTCCCCAGACTCGCACCACCTTGCGTTTCCATGGCAGCTCTTGAAATTCTCGCTCTTGCCGGAGCGCTGCCAAACAAGGAATCTAGCTGTTGTCGCTGGTAAATAGGCACTCCACAGCGCCGCACCTAGCTTGGGTGAAGTTGTCGCTGGGTGAAGCTCCGCCCTCCGCCTCAGCGACAAGAAACTACGGGGCTTTATGCCACCAAACAGGCTCCCACTCCTCCATCCGCCGCCTATATCATAGCCTCCCTGTCGCACTTGCTATCTCCTTCCGCTGACTAGCTGCCTTCTTTCGTCTCGTTCACTTTTTCTGTGAGTGGCACACTGCCATTGACCAAAATCATGGCGCGCTTCTTCACGAGATCAACAGCAAACACCCTAACCGGTCCTGCCCCGCAACCCCAACACCAGAATGAGCACGACCACATCGGCTATCGGTCGCTTTTGGACCCTGACGGCGATTCAGAAATGGACAGTGCGGAGACCCTACGGCGACCCTCGCATTTGTATCATCGTCGGCTCCGGTCCCTGCCCCAGGAGGCATCTAGACCGTGGTTGGCTGTTGCCGAAAGTCGGCCATCGGGGGAGCGGCCGCCTCCACGGAAGCTCGTCAAGGAGCAGAATGGATCCGGCCGACCGTCATTCTCACTGGAGCTATCGAATAGCGATTCCGAGAAAGAAAAGGGGCTTGTCAGGCGTCAATTGGCGAGGCTCAAGGAGCTGTGTCGACGAACCGAGAAGACGAGCGCCGTTTGAACGATGCCTGGCATGTTTTGATGACTTTACAACCTTACGGGATGCGGCCCGGCAAATGATATTGCCACCTTGAATTGCCTCCCCATTCTTACAATTTATTTGCATGCCGCGTGGTGAGCGGCTGAGTTTTCGGGTGTCGCTGGACCAGCAAACGGTATTGGAGGGGCGGACTTGGTGCTGGTGGGGTTCACAAGACGATTTCCCCCAGCCCCGGGTAACGTAACAGGCCTAGGCGGGTACGGAAGATGACATGAATCGGTTTTTGGTGTTCTATTGACTTTCTCCTCGACTGGCAACTTTGGTCCGGACAAGGCGGCGTGATATCGGGGGACTAAATGAGGGTAGGGTGGATATCTACCGCCCGAGATAGGCCCCGCTTTGCACCTTTTTTTTTATGGTTGAAACGGCGATACGGATCCCATCGACGCCTTCACATCTGACACCAGCTTCCCGGATTACTCCCCAGCCCAGCCCTGGTTCATATTTCGGGTCTCCAAGTAGACCTAGCGTCTCGAACCGACGATCGTCAGCAAAACCCACACTCAATGGCTTCTTGTATTTTCGTTGGTGCTGTTGGGATTTCCCTCGGTCTCATCCTACACTCTCTGGCCCATCATCGTCCCGAAACCACATGCATACTGTCTCCCATCGCTACCTTACTTCCGCACCTCTCCAAGGATGAAATCGCGAAACTCCCATATCCACCGGACATATTGCCCGGCGGACGGGATGTGAAAACACCCTACGGCCATATGCATGTTTTTGAATGGGGCCCCGAAAATGGCGAAAAGGTCCTTCTTCTCCACGGAATTAGCACTCCCTGTCTTGCCCTGGCCGGTCTAGCCGAGGCACTGGTCTCAAAGGGCTACCGCGTGATGCTATTTGACTTTTTTGGACGCGGTTACTCGGACGCCCCAGCAGACTTGCCTTACGACATGCGCCTATACACGACGCAGATCTTGCTCGCGCTGGCTTCGAGCGGCATACCCTGGGCTGGTGACGATGGGTTCCACCTCATGGGGTACTCACTCGGCGGCGGCGTGGCGGTGGGATTTGCTGGCTATTTTCCGCGTATGGTCCGGTCTTTGGTCTTGGTCGCTGGTGGAGGATTGATTCGCCACGAGCACGTCAGTTTGCAGAGCAGGGTCCTGTACTCGACGGGCATTTTCCCAGAGCGTTTGCTACAGAAGTTGGTACAGCGACGGCTGACGCCCAGTCGCGCAGCCAACGAGGAGGAAATAGCGGTTGAGGTGATGGATGCTGAACGGGGTGTTAGAAACCGACGACACAAGAATAGTGACGCCAGCGGCGGGGACTCATTTGATAATGCGGTGCTTTCAAGCCGTAGACCGGGGATCACTGTGTCGGCGGTGATGAAGTGGCAGTTGACTCACCATCGGGGATTCATCCCGGCATTTATGAGCAGCATCCGGTATGCGCCTATCTACGAACAGCGCCAGGATTGGGAGGCACTAGGGACGATCCTGGCTGAGAGGAGAGCGACTGGTGGTGCTCTCCCGGGACTTAGGGAGGGGAGGGTCCTATTCGTGCTAGGTCGTGACGACCCTGTGATTCTGAATGAGGAGCTGCTTCATGACGCCACGGCAGCGCTGGGCGAAGATGGGATGGAGGCAGTTCTACTCGAGTGCGGGCATGAAATAGGAATGACGAAGGGGGAGAGCATTGCGGGGTTGGCGGTGGATTTCTGGACGGGAGAACTGTGACGTTATGATTATTTGTAAATAAGGGGAACATCTTGCATTGGTACATGTGGTGTTTGGGCGGCCATGGTTTGGTTGATCTCAGGTAGGAGTTGGGGTGGAAAGATACCAGGGAACTTAACGCCGAATTTAAGGGGAAATTGATGATTCTGTTCTTCATGAGTATTGCCGGCATGGAACTCTGGCATCCGTAGCAGCCCGTCATCTAGCGGTGGATTTTGAGGTACATTGGGGTGTCAAAATAAACGCAAATCGCGACTATCGTCACCAAAGCTGCCAATTTTCACGCTTTTCAACAGGGTATATCTCAGCCACGGGTTAATGAAAAAATAAAAGAAAAATACTGCTTACAGAAATTTATCTAAACTTTATATTTGGCATCTAATTATTAAATTTTAGTTCAATCATGCAAAATGGGACGTGTGTAAAATCAGAAATTTATTAGCGAGTGCTAAGAAAAAATTGTTAAGAATTTGCGTTTCAAAATTCAGTTGAAGATATTTTTATCAATCTGATATGTAAAAATCTATAAAAATTTATATCGCTTCGCTTATATAGAATATAACTTATATAATTTTCACGCAATTTTTAAAGCAGTATGAATAAGCTGGGGTAGAGGTGAAATTGCTGGTTTACTATGGGAAAACGTCGATTAGCGTTTTATTTTGGCGCCCCACTGTAGCTTCACTGAGCAGCTTTCAGCTGCTCGCCTGGCGGTCCCCACTCCACTGAACAAACGCTGCCCAGTGCCAGTGCCAGCAGCGCATTGGCCAAGACTTTCAGCACCATCAGCCCCTCCAACAAGGCTGAAATTTTCCCCATCAACAAATTTCCTGAACTGGCCCGGGCTTAGGTCGACACCCAATTCCTCACCCAAACTCTCCTCCGGAGACACATCCAACAAATGGCGACCCCGGCGCTGACCTTCCCGCGGCACATCTTCGCTAAACTCTCTCCCCACCCATACCTCCTCCGTAACCTCTCGCCCCCCGATTCCACCCCTGTCCGTACCAACGGCCGCGCCCCGCGCGATGCCCGCCCCTTCGCCATTCATACCTCGTCCCTTTCGCACGCCCATGGCAGCGCCCTTGTCCGCGCCGGCGATACCACCGTCATCTGCGGCGTTCGCGGAGAGCTTCTCCCCGTTACTTCCATCCCCAATTTCCGCCCTGAGAATCCGTCTCTAACCCCCGACAACGATGAGAACGAACATGACAAGGCTGGCGCGGCAGAGCTGAAGGATTATGACCTGCTTGTGCCAAACATTGAGCTGGCTACGGGGTGTGCTCCACAGTTCCTCCCGGGTGTGCCGCCGACGGCGCAGGCGCAGACTTTGAGTACGAGGATTTACTCGTTGTTACATGGGAGTGGACTGGTGGATGTGGAGGGGTTGAGGGTTTGGTATACGCCGGAGAAGAAAGAAAAGGTGGAGGGGATGGATGTTGATGATGAAGAGGTTGAACAAGAGGAGGAAGGACCGCAGCTGATGGCGTACTGGGTGCTTTACATTGATTTGGTGGTGGTTTCGTTTGATGGGAATGCCTTTGACGCGGCTTGGACGGCGGTGGTGGCGGCGCTAAGGGATACGGCGTTGCCTGCGGCGAGGTGGGATGCGGATCGTGAGGCGGCGCTGTGTTCGGCGACGAAGACGAATAAGTTGGTCACCAGGGGTCTGCCTGTTGCGTGTACGGCGGCCGTTTTCCTCGAGAAGGAGCAGGGCGAACCAGGGGAGGGGAGGCATTGGATCTTGCTGGACCCGGATAGGCTGGAGGAGTCGTTGTGTAAGGAGACGGTGACGCTGGTTGTGGACTGTTCTGAGGGCGAGACGAGGATTCGAGCGCTGGAGAAGCATGGAGGAACAGTTATTGGGAGAGAGCTGTTGAGGGGCATGGTTGCCGTTGCGGCGGGGAGGTGGAAAGAGGTTAAGGAGGCGATGGGCTGAGGAGAGAGTGAGTGGGTGAAGGTGTGCGAATAGATACGGCTGGCTTGACTTGATACCCTGTAGGAGGCACGGCATAAATGGAAAAGGTCTTGCTCTGGTGCTTGGTCACGGCTACTGATCGTATCGCAGAGTTTCGGTTATGCAAGGTCAGCTCAAAGTTGGGATTCAGTCTAGACTGTGCTCAGCTAGGAAGTGATCTAGGGCTTCTTGTGCAACCGCCCAACAACGCGCGGCTTGCGAGCAGTTTGTCTGTTGATTACCCCCTTCGTGAACAAAAGATACTCCGATTATGAACCCTGCGTCGAGTCGGTGTATTCAGCCTCCCGGAATACGTCGATCAAATCGACAGAATCCCCTTCCGTCGGCCCGAAATATTGCTTATCTAGCGTCTGGCAGAGAGCTACCTAACTTAGAGTTCAATTGATGGCAAGTCCCATCGAGCCAAGCAGGACATTGGTTCACAGAAAGCCATGTGCCCAATTCAATCAACCCAAGCCAACACCGCAAGTCGCCACGCGACAGACAGGGAAATTTCCAAAGACCCTAGAAAGCCCAGGAAGCATCCCTAGCCTGCTCAGCCCAACTCCCTCCGTGAAGGTATTCATAGTGCCAAATCAAATAATGTGTCAAAAACTTTCGAACCGCCCTTACATGTTTGCAATTCCAGAGCAGTAGATACAGCAAGACGTAAATTTCCTCTGCCGCCCATTTCAACAAAAAAAGAGTCCTAATGAAAGGTCTCCCCGAGCTTGGCCATGGCGCTGTGAAGGGGGCAGCGAGCCGTGGGGTTCGGTCGTGGGCGATGTTGTTTTGAAGAAAAAGTTTTGGGTAGGATGCTGAAAAGATATTTAACAGAGGTGAGTGGGGCTGTGGGGGTGCCGTGCTCAAGCCCTGCGGCTGGAGCGTCTACGGTGAGGCTGCCGCGCGGCAGTTGTCCCTTAACCCCACCGACGGGCCGATGATTCGCCGACCGGCAATCAAGATAAATTTCCCGAACCTGTGCTGATTTCTCGCTGCCTTCCATCACCTCTGACAAAGCTGCAGCCACACTTTGCAACAGGCTGTCTTCCGCACTCTGGAGCAACACATCTATGTAGCCATGGAATCTCTTAGCGATACGCTCTGGGACGTGGTGATTTGCGGGACTGGCTTGCAGCAATCGCTCCTCGCTTTGTGAGTTTTTTTTTCTTTCCTCGATCCCGCCCTTGCTCCTTGTCTGACTGACCTAGACCTTGAAAGATCCCTCTCACGTTCAGGAAAGAATGTCCTCCACGTAGACCCAAATGAGTACTATGGCGGTCCTGAGGCAGCTTTCAGCTTGCAGGAAGCCGAGGCTTGGGTTCACCGCGTTTCCGACGCATCACCTTCGACTAGCGTGTATCGCTCTGCCTCGATTACCAAGCCCAGTGGAACTGTTGGATTGTCGTTCCCTCGCGCCTATTCGATTGCCCTTGCCCCGCAACTCATACATGCTCGTTCGAAACTCCTCTCGCAGCTTGTCTCATCAAGAGCCTACCGACAGGTTGAGTTTCTCGCCGTTGGATCCTTCTTCGTTTTCAAGCCCTCCTTGACACCCGGCCAGAAACCCTCGCTTGCTCGTATCCCATCGACACGCGAAGATATCGGGTTCGATACATCCATCCCTTTGAAAGGCAAGCGTAGCCTGATGAAGTTTCTCAAATTCGTCCTGGAATACGAAAGCGAAGCACAGACAGAAATCTGGGCACCCTTTGCTTACGGACCTTTGACCGACTTCTTGCACAAACATTTCAAGATTGATGCAGAGTTGCAGACATATATTATCGCCCTTACCCTTTCACTTGACGGGCTGATCACCACCAAGGATGGACTGCATATTCTTCACCGACATCTCACCTCCATGGGGTTCTTCGGTCTGGGATTCGCCGCTGTCTACCCCAAGTGGGGTGGCATCTCTGAGATTGCACAGGTTGCCTGTCGCGCCGGAGCTGTGGGTGGAGCTGTCTACATGTTAGGCACTGGTATTGAGGCGCAGTCAAGGGTGGAGGACAAACTTGAACTGCATCTCACAAATGGCGAGGTGGTTAAAACGAAGTTGCTGGTGCGGAGCGAAAGCGGCCCTTCAGCAGAACCAGGCATTAGCCGGCTTGTGGCCATCTTAGACTCGCCTCTGAGCAAGCAGTTTGAGCCTCTTGTTGAAGGGGCGCCTTTACCGGCTGTCTCTCATGTCGCCTTTCCGAAAGGCGCACTGCGTATAGATTCCGAGACAGTCTCTAAATACCCGGTCCACGCATCGGTGCACTCCAGTGATACTGGAGAATGCCCTGTTGGTCAAAGTAAGTTTCTTCTTTCCCCTAACCCCCTCAAGTACATGATGATTCCCATTTTGAATACTTATCTACATTGTCTGAGCTTCGGCCTTGACGATAAATACCTCTGACATTCTGATGTACCTTCTCCATGACAAATACTGTTGCTGGTTAGAGATGAAGCAAATGCTGACCACCCTAACAGGCATTGTATATCTCACCACGCCAACTACTCTGGACGCCCCAAAGACACTGGAGAGCGCCTTAGTGGCGTTTCTTGACGCCGTCTGCGAAGATTCGAAGCCACACTGTTTGTTTCAGATGCACTACGAACAGGGACACCATATAGCGGATGAAGGGGCAGATGCGCTAGTGCACAACTTCCCAGGGGCGTCCGCATCTCTCTGTTTCGATGATCGCGTCCTGGAGCCCATCCAAGAGGCCTGGAAGAAGGTCATGGGTGACGCTGCCGCGAGCGCAGAGTACATGGTCTTTACAGATCGGGAGGGTGCTGTAGACGAGGATACATATGACTAATGACAAGAACGGTGAAGACAACTTTGACTAATCATCAACGGCGCGTTTGTGGTTTTCTTTCTTTTTTTTGGCGGCGGCGGCGGCGGCGCAGTTGTGCGTTCAAAAGTCAGCCTTGGAACGAGCGCGCCAAATAACCCGGAATACCAGTGCTGTCCCTTCAGAGTCACACTGGCACTCCCGTCTTGGATTCTCAGCTGGAAACTTGCAACGGGGTCATCAACTCTCTGATCAATATCACTCTAACCTGCCCAGCTCACATCACGGCTTTGTTGACACGGAGGAACCCGAAGCCCTTGACTCAACGAGGCAGCAATTGGGTATGCCCTCCCATTCCACACAGGGGGCCCCGTTCCTGACTGGCCGACTTCTACATTGCATACATGCCATGCACAGTTCAAGCAGATGATCTCGATGAGGCCGATCACAAGGCCTGTGGTGCTATTGGAGGACCGAACAATACGGACAGCCCCTATGACGCTCGACGAGCACGATGCACGTTTATGGAAGATCTAAACCGAAGCTGGGGCCCGATACACTTCTTGCTTAGTATTCGGTATTCTCCAGTATTAAGAAATGATAAAAACAAAAAGATGCCAACTACCAATATATAAATAAGAATAACTTGGGGCAGGGGAAACCCCGCTGGGTATCCTCGAAGGCCAAAAAAAACCATTGCTCAGGAGAGCACACCACCACAACCAAAAGGCCAACACCTGCCTGCCAACCATAAGCCTGCTCAAACCAACCACACCAAATCCGGCCGCCGTCTCCCCCGCCTTTTTTTTGGTCTCTGTAGGCGGCCGTCTACTCGTTGCATGCGAAACCCGTGTCAGCACCCCCCCGTGCCACCACCGCGACACGGATCTCGCCGCGAGGTCCGATCCCCTCCGCCCCGTCCTGCTCGACGCGCATGGCGCCCCTAGTTACCAGGCTCAAGATCTGGAAGAAGGCCATCGTGGCCTGGGCGCGCGATGTCAAGGCCGGGGGAAGGAGGTCGGAGAAATCGACCCAGCTGGTACCACGGTTGGCGGCAGCGTCCTCGACCGCGTCGAGGAAGTCTCGGTTGTATCCGTCCTCCCTGATCAACCGCGCGGGGTCCGCCATGAAGAGGTCGGCTTCTTCGTTAAAGGGCACAAACGGGTCGGATGAAAACGGTGGGCGGTCGCTGTACCGCTCAATATCGGAGGCCAGGTGAGTGCCCCGTCCTCCTCGGCCTCCTCGAGAGGGAAGAGAGGGGCTGGTGCCTAACTGGCTACCGGGGCGCCCACCAGCAGCAGCCTTGATCGAGGAGCTTGGGACCCAAGGGTTGTCCGAGGGAGGGTCGGGCAGGGCGGAGCCAGCAGCGCGGCCGAGCTCGGGCTCGGGGACTGTGCCTTGGCCGCGGGGGCCCTCGGCCTTTTGTTCGGCGAGGCCCATGGCATCGCTGGCGACCGCAGCATTGCTTCTCTGCGCATTTGTCTGCTGCTGTTGCTGCTCATCGTTGGTAACCCTGGCCTTCTTTGACTTACGGGCGCTGGCACGGCGATTGTCGATGTATTCATCGTCAGAATCAATGGCCTCAGCGGCACGACGGCGGCGAGGAGTGGGTCCGCCAATGGGCGGCAGAGGCTCGCCGAGGACAAGCCGCTCGAGATTGCGTGCTGCAAACACGTGGGCAAGGGGAGAGAGTAGTTCGGCTTCACCTTTGCCGACATTGTTGAGGCCGCGGCCGAAGATGAGGAAGCGGGCGTGTTTCTTTGTGTGACCAGGCGGTGGACGCTTGCGCAGCTGCTTCTCAAAGTTGCGGTGGACCGTCCTTTCCGTGTAGTTGTCCTCCCACTCCTGGAGCTGGGCAAGGCTAAGGGCGGTCTGTTCGTCTTCCACCTCGTAATTGTGGGCTTGCCGACTGCCGCGGATGTGGGATTGATTGTTCAGTTCGATCTCATAGACGTCCTCTGCGCGTCGTGGTGGTGAAGAGTCGGGGGGAAGATGGTAGATGTCAGTTTCCTCTTGGGGTCGTGAGCCGGCCAGCTCGTCACTGAGGACTGGAAGCGCGTCGCTGCTTTGAGTGGCTGGAGCGGCTCCTTGCTCGGCTTCCTGCCGGGCCTCCAGCTGGTGCTCTGCCTTCCACAGGGCGGGAAGCTCGGACTGGTTGTCGCTCAGAGGCGGGTCACTAGCAAGAGGCTCCTGCGCAACAGGCACCTCTTCTTCGCCAACTGGCTTGGAATCAACGTTGCGAACGCGGACGTTTCCGTCGTCATCAATCTCGATGCCCCAATCCTCTTCTTCGAAAGACGGCTGGATATCGTCGTTATAGCTAAAAGGCGATGAAGCGCCGGCGGTACCCTCGCTCTTCAGGTGGCTCTCATCGAGATTGATCTTGGGGTTGTATTGCGGGCTCTCGGCATGCGCAGGGTAGCCGAGATCGAAGTTGTCGAATTCCAGGTCAAGCTCCTCGTTCAGCATGTCCGACAGGAGAAAGTTCTCATCCAGGGAGATGCGAGAGTCGGCATCTCCGTCGCGCGCGTTCTCTCTGCTGCGGCGGCTGCTGCTGCCAGAGGGGCCATCCAGGTAAGATATGCCCTCGAGACGCGGGAACTTTGGAAGTCTCAACGCGAGGTCGACGTCGAAGAAAGGATCACCATCGAGCTCAATCCGAGCGCGCCTGCATCTGGTCAGTACGGCTGTTTTGAGGGCTGCTACAGCAGATTCGACCTACCTTCGCTTCTTGTCGTCCTCGCCGAACGTGATCCTGTCGCCGCCTTTCAGGGACTGGATCATATTCTTTTTCAATTTCTGGAGGTCAATCATGGTATAATGGCATTGGCGCCTATGGATGAGAGCCGCGCCATAGAGAAGATGGGCTTGGAGTCGCAGAGCAAGGGGAATTGTCGGATCTGGAATCACGCGGCAGACTTTGGGGATGATAACTTGCTCAATCTTCTTGCGGGACATGGGTCTGGAGCCGCTCTTGAAGCCGTTGTTTGCGACCAGCCTAGGGGATTGTTAGCCTCAATCGCCATTGCCAGGGCAATTACCGCCGATCAAGCTCCATGTCAACCTTGCTGTCACCAGCAATATAGGTACCGAAGGGGGACTTACCAAACAATGCCAACGCCATACTCTTGCTTCCTGATGGCTGTGTGAAAAAGTCAGCGGTTGTCGGTTTCCGTCGAAGAAGGGGCGTCCAGGAGAGGGTTTTACGGCAAAGAGGGCAAGGGTGAGAACCAGCTGAGAGTCCAAAAGCCTGATCAGGTCACCAGGAGGCTGGTGAGAGCGATAGCGGCAGAGGAAGCAGAAGGGGGGGAAGACCCCAATCGAGACGGGGCAGGGTGAGAACCAGCAACTGCGAGGGAGATTGAGGTGGAGGAGATTCGGTGGTAGATGCTGAAGGACAGGCAAAGCCACAATCACGACGGGGGGCGTTGGCGCGCGCTTTTCATCATGATGATGGCCTCACCTTCATGCAGCCTCGTGACTTCGATGGAGACGAGAGACACGGAAAGCAGTGGATGTGGATGTGGGCAAAGATGGTCCAAACCTACATTCAGAGAGCCAGAACATGATGGCGGCAGCAGTAACACTTGGCTGGTGGCTGTTCTGAAAGACTATATGACCTAAAAGCGGCCGAAGGAGATTGAGTGTTGAGCCCTGTGGTTCGAGAAATGGGATAATAGCTGGAGAATGAAGTCTGCGGATGCTGAACGCTTGTCGTGTCTAGAATCAGAAAGAGGATAGGGGATTCCCGAGTTGGGAATAAGAAAAAGAATTAAGAATTCGCGCTGGGTATGAAGAGGAGGGTAAAGAAGCGTCGCGCTGGGAAGAGGGTGAATGAAGTGCTAGCTTGGAAGCAGAGAGCGGAAGAACTGGCGTGGGGAGGGGGGAGAGGGCCAGAAGGAGAGGAACACGCAGTGAGCGGAAAAATAATCTTGATGTCGTGACCTAAGGGAGTCGTGTCCGACAATGGGAAGATGCGGTCGCTACAATAGCTAAGTGACTTGACGCGCCTGGGGTCCAAGTCGCGGTTGTGCCGGTCTTCCCACAATGGCTGCGGCTGCGCTCCAGTGACCATTATGCCAATTCAGCAATTGGTCTGCTGTTCCCAGCCCGTATTCCTCAACGAGGACTACCCAAGTGCTTGGGGGGTCGGAGAAGGGAGGATTTGGTCTTCAGACCTGATCTGCGGCGCAAAGCTGAATGTCATCTTTTCTCCGTTTCGAAGACATCTGAAGTTCTGAACACCCAAAGCCCACAGCCAGCAGCACTCCCGAGCCTCTCTGAGCATCAAGAAAAGGATTCATAGATGTGTTGTGTTTGCATGCTCCGACCCAGGCAGTTCTGCTCCCCGTGCCCAATGAACCACTGTTAAAGGAGAAAACTGCTGGCACAGGTATTGTCCCCTGGTGGGAATCACGCACGCTATCATCATGCTGAGGCAGACTTGGGAGAGCGGTTCGGATTTGGTGAGAAATGCACTTCAAGTGGTCTCAGACAGCTCCATGAATGCTGTATCACACAAAGATGGACCGTCCAGAAACACAGCTATCATTCGTGATGTGGAATGGCTCTTACTGAGTAAGTTAGGTAGAGTGTTGATGCCCCTCGCGTATTCAGCACTGAGCCGCTGTGCATAAGTAGGCGTTTGCATGTTGCACATTCACACACCTCAAGTCCCGGTGCGTCTCTAATTTCCTTCGCAATAGTACAAGATCCAGACCTCCCCTAGCAGAAGCCCTGTTGGTCGAGGGACTGTCGAGATTGACCAATCGGCGTGTTCCCTGTGACCCTGGTCAACCGCTTTCGGCAGCTGGGCTCTAAGGTCGATCCCAAGGCAGCCCCCCGCATTGCTTAGCGTAGCTTGAACGGCGCCCCACTATGAAGTAGCTTCCGGGCACTTGGTGGGACGGCGCGGAACGCGCGGGGAATCGCGATATTTTCCCTTCTCCGCCATCGCCATCGCTATCGTTTGACCAGTATTCCTGTTCCTACTTCTTCCGGACCAGGGTGGAGAGACGGAGGGAACAGAAATGCCCGACTTTAGCTCCGTGTCCCTCAACGGGTGGGAGTTCGTCGAAGCCGACGACGGCGTCCCATTCCGCGCCAAGACACTCCATATCCACCGCACCTGGGCGCGAACCTACACCTCCCTTCCCGAGCTTTACATCCAGCCTGAATCCCTCAAAGAGATCGAGAAGGTTGTGAACCTCGCCCGAAAATGCCGTCGCCGTCTTGTTACCGTAGGCTCGGGACACTCCCCCTCGGACCTGACGTGCACATCGTCCTGGTTGGTCAATCTCGACAAGTATAACAAAGTCCTCTCCATCGACAAGGATTCTGGGCTTTGCGTCCTCCAGGCTGGCATTCGTCTGTACCAGCTCAGTGATGAGCTTGACAGAGCCGGCCTAGCCTTGCCGTCGCTTGGCAGCATCAATGAGCAGAGCATCGCGGGCGCAATCACGACTGGTACCCACGGAAGTAGTCTGCGCCACGGGCTCGTAAGCGAGAGCATCGTTGCCCTCAAGATCACACTTGCCGACGGAAAGACCAGATCGTGTTCGCCTACCGAACACCCGGAGTTGTTCCGTGCTGCGTTGCTCTCCCTCGGCGCGCTGGGGATTGTGACAGAAGTGACGTTTCGCGCCGTCCCGGCTTTCTCTCTGGCCTGGGATCAGACCATCGATTTGGATTCCCGCATCTTTGCGCAATGGGATAATATGCTCTGGCGACAGGCAGACTTTGTGCGTGTGTGGTGGTTCCCATACATGCGCCGAGCCGTGGTGTGGAAGGCGGACGTGGTGACGACGGCGCAACTCGAGTCGGGAGAGATGCAGCATCGCGATCCCCCTGTGAGCTATTATGACAACTGGCTGGGCTACGTTGTGTACCACAATCTTCTCGCGCTATCAAGATGGATGCCGTGCATCACACCGTGGGTTGAGTGGTTCGTCTTTGGGATGCAGTACGGGTTTGGCAACGGGGACAAGACCCGGGTCAGCGCCGTGCAGCCGAGTCAGAAGGCATTCCTGATGAATTGTCTGTACAGCCAGTTCGTCAACGAGTGGGCAATCCCTCTACGCAAGGGTCCCGAGGCGCTGCAAAGGTTGGGCGCTTGGCTCCAGAACCTCAAGCCCGGCGACCCTGGGTATGTGGAGCATGGCATCCCATACAGCGCCAAGGGCTTGTGGGTTCATAGTCCTGTCGAAGTGCGGGCAAGTGATTCAACAGTCAAGACCAGTGCAGCCAAGGGAAACCGCCCGTGGCTGGATCCAACCATGGACGATGAGCCAACACTGTACCTGAATGTCCTGATGTACCGGCCGTATCACAAAGATCCGCCATACAATGCAACTGAGAGGTACTACCAGGGGTTTGAGTGGCTGATGCGCGATCTAGGGGGAAGACCACACTGGGCGAAGAGTTTCACGGCAACAAAAGATGACTTGGAGGCGTGGTACGGTGATGACTTCAAGAACTGGATGGCGGTTCGGGATGGGGCTGATCCGAATGGCATGTTTGTCGGTCCCTGGCATCGGAGATACCTCCTGGGGGGTGGCGAGGCGTTAGAGTTAGAAGAGCAGGGATTTGAATGCAAGCCGGCCAGTGGTGGAGGCATCTTGGTGACGGGAAAATGATGGATTAGTCGGGGAGACTTTGCATTGGATATGTGTAATTCTGGATGAGAACTCAAGACTTATCAGTACCGAAAGTAGGTTGTATTCTCGTCAAGCTTGAAGGCAGGCCACCAATCTGCCCAGGTGGGAATCAAGAGAGAAGAGAGGCTTGAGACACGACCAACCAAGACACTAGCCAGATAGATGAAGGATAGCCACCTTGCACTTTCCGGGCGGATATTCGTAGGTCAGACTGAAAGGAGGAATGCGGCGCGCTGTGTTAAAAGGGTCAATCCCATCCAAGGCCTCTAGAAGCAAGTCCCAATCCAAAACAAATCATATTCATATCCCACCCAAAACCCCCCTCCCTACCTACAAAGTCCCCTCTTCCTTAGCCCCCCTGGCCCCATCCCGATTCGCCCTCCAAATCCCTTCCTCTCCCTCAAACTCCTCGCGCTTCCACACCTCCACCTTGGCCTTACACTCCTCCAGCGCCTCCTCTCCACCCCGCCACGCAGCCTGTCGATGCGGCGCCGAAACTGCAATCAGAATACTCTCCTCCCCAATCGGCACCACCCCTAGACGGTGCACCATTGCTACCCCCTGCAGGCCGTGCTTTTCCTTGACAGATGTCGCGATAGAAAGCATGGTGCGTAGCGCGAGGGGCGCGTAGGCTGTGTATTGGAGTTCTTTGACGGGTTTGCCAGCGAAGTTGTCGCGGGTTGTTCCTTTTTGCAGGTTACAAAAGATCCAAGTTCAACCTAAACTTGTGAATAGGAAGAGAGAGAGGGAAGGTGAATTAAGGAGAGGGGAAAGGAAAGATACCGGCAAAGAGGACTATAGCTCCGGCTTGGGGGGAACGGACGTGATTTATCACGGCGGAGTAGTCGAGAGGGAGAGAGGTTAGGGAGACGAAGCAATTTTGTGAGAAGAGGGATTGAGGCTCGATTGGGTTGGTATTTTCTTCATCAGCCATGATGTGTCTGTCAAGTTTGGATTCCAAGCCCCTGAGTGAGTAAATGTGGGATGGTGAAGGAGGAGTGACGTAAGGGTACCTACCTAGGTAGCTAGGGGGGTCCTAGAAAAAGGGGGAGGGGGCTTATGGTTGAAAGTACGAAAGGGGGAAAGAAAAATAGTTAAATATTTCAACTTAAACAAGTTGAGGACTGGCCTTTTTCTAAAATCTTCACTTCCGCGTTCTTTTCATGTTTTCGCTGTAAATGCCTTGTTCAGTGAGTGATAATCGCTGAGGTCAAGCCCAACGTGCAACATCCAATTGGCACGGTGCAGCGCCACTGTGCCGTCTTGCGCCCACGGTTCCACCTTGTCAGTACGTCGAAAAAGCTATCGCATTAGCTTCAAGCTCAACAACTCAACCATCAACCCCTTCCCGGGGCTCGCCGAGTTTTGATCGCAAATTACCAAACGCAAGACATGTACGAAGATTACCGGTCGGCCCTCGGCGACGAACGAGGCTATAGCCGTCGCAGCCCTCCACGTCACGTCAACTCGAGAGATGGCGACTACCGCCGGTCGAGGAAGGGTAAAACCCGATCATCAGCCCGAGTGACTGGCCTCTTGCCAGTTGCCCGCGCCCGCTGTTGTTAAGGAGCTGCATGGCTAACTTTGCGCGCGTTTGCCGCTTTTCTGTCCCAAAAGATACCCAGAGTTACCACAATCCTCCTCACGACTCTTCCAGAACGCTCGACTACGACGATCATGAGGACCATTATGACGACGGCCGACAACAGCAGCAACAACAAAAACAACAACACCATGACCGCCGCGATGGTCGCTCTCAATCCCCATATGGCTCGCGCGATGCCGGGTCAAGAGATGACGATGGGTATAGAGGGGACGGCTGGGGGGGCAGAGGAAGCTACTACAATTCGCGTGGGGACTCAAGACGATATTCTGGTGGTCGGCGTGACGACTCCCGCCCTCGTCAATCCTATGGCCCTGGACCGCCGTCAAAATCGGTATTGATAGAGGATGTGCCTGACGACGCCACGGAGCGAGATGTAGGTGGACCAACCCAACACACACCAAGCAGGAAGCACTCATCGACCCTTTTTTGCGTTTTGCTGATCATTTTGCGTTAGATCTTGTACGGACTGAATTACATTACCCGTGACCCTCACATGTCCAGCAACCAAGTCAGGGTCGCTAGGTTGCGTCTGGATCACAATGGTATGTTGTCCGGTCCACTTGGTTGGGTATGCTTACTGACGTGGCATTCTCCAAGGTTGTCGAATCGCCTGCGTCGAGTTTCACCGCAGATCTGATGCCGAGCAATTTATGGACAAATACTACCCCGAGATATCCTTCCCCCTCGAGCACACGCGCGGTATCGACTCGGAGTCTATACCATTCCGGATAAGTTTCAACTCGCACAACCGGGACGGCGCTGCTCCGCCGAAAGGTTCTCGCAGGGAAGATGTTGACTGGGACTGCACAGCGGTGGGTTTCCTGACGGCAACTTCACCTGGGAGGGCATTACTGACAGGTCCGCAGTGCGGTGCCGTAAACTTCCCCCATCGTGCCGTCTGCTACAAGTGCAGGGCAGAACGACCCGGTTTGTTGACCAAGCAACCGTGTGTTGGAGGCAAACTAACGGGATATAGACGATGGAGGCTATGGTCGGGGTTACGGCCCTTATTCAGGTCCGGTATTAACAGGAGAGACAGATGAGGATCCCCAGAAAATGCCATCCCAATATGTGGTCATTCGAGATCTGGGACCGTCAGTCACTGAGCAAGTTCTTGCCAGCGGAGTGATGAAGCTCTTTCTGGATACCAACTCGGACCGGTCGAAGGAAGCCCCGAGTACTACGAACAAGCTCAAGTCTACGGCGCCTACAGCTGGCACGGCAGGATTAGGTGCGAAACCAGGATCTCTCCGCCGTGTCTTCTTGATGCGCGATCGCAGGAGCAATGATTCTTGGAAGTACGGCTTTGCCGAATTTGCCACCGTTGAAGACGCGATGGGAGCTGTTGCCAAATTCCGCGCGTCTACCCGCTTCACCATCGCTTCTAGGCCCGCTGTTGTTGCCTTTATTCACACGGGCGTTTTCGTTCCCGCACTCGACGTAGATCCCAACACGAACTCCAACATCACATTTTCACCGATTTACAATAGGTCGCTTCGCCTAAAGTACTGGGATGACCGCGCCTACCCAAGCGTTTGGGTGGTTTCAAAGGATCCCGCGGCGGACACCCAGGATCCAGAGAAGGCGGGGGGGAAGGATGGCTCAACCAAGGCCACCGCGAAAAGCACACCGGCCCCCAAAAAGAAGAAGGACAAGGATCCCGGGTCAAGCAAGACAGTTTTCATGATGCCTCAGATGCAGATGTGGGCCAAGAAATCTGCAGAGTTGCATGGGGTGAAGAAGTCAGTGGATACGCAGGTTGAGAGTAGGGAGGAGGTCCCAAGTGCAGGCGCCTTGCCAGAGGATCGGGCCGAGAAAGACCTCGATGGCCCACACCGTCCTTTCTGGACCGACAAGTACCTCTCATACGCTGATTGGGACCGGTTGGCCTGTGTCCTATGCGACTGGGAAGTGCCATCCCAGGAGCAGATCGACGAGAGTGGCTACTCGCAATACCGGCGTCGGGACATCCTCATCGACCACGAGGTGAGGGTCCACAACCATTACAAAGACGCAGAGGTCAAGGAAAAGGCCGCAGGCAAACTCTCCGCCATTGGCAAGCAGCCGCGAAGCATAGTACGTCGCACACCACGGCTCCAGTCGGCAACGCCACCCATCTACGTGTCGTACGCCGACTTTGACGCGCTCCGCTGTCACCTCTGCCGGCGCAGCTTCGAGCATGCTCAAACAATCTGGCGTCACGAGCAGGAAAGTGAGCTACACAAGCACATGCTGACCGACGCGGGCAACAAAGAGCGTGCCACGGCCGAGCTCAAGGCGAAGGGCAAGCCCCTCCAGACCATGGTACCTGACAGCATGACAGAGCAGCAGCAGAGCCGCTACCGCGACCGCGCCCTGGAGCGGAGAAAGCTGTTCCGCCAGCCCAACAAGCCGAAACCGGCTGCAAAGTCAGGTGCTACTGCTGGTGGTGCTCCACATCGCACAGCCGAGAAACGCAAAGAACCAGTGGCCGAGCTGGAGGAAGCTCCGGCCAAGAAGTCCAAGGGCGCAGGCATGCTCGCCAAGATGGGTTGGACTGTTGGTGGAGGGCTCGGCGCTGAAGGTACGGGTCGGACCGAGGCCATCGCGACCGACGCCTATGTTCCCGGAGTGGGTCTGGGTGCCGAAGGAGGCAAGTTGGGTGATGCGAATGAGGAAGCGGCGCGCAAGACGAGGGGGGATTTTGCAGACTTTGTGGAGAAGACGAAAGATCGCGCGAGGGAGAGGTACGAGCGGTTAGGCTAGCCAACTGGCAATAGCAACAGCTTGTGGGCAAAAATTGATTGCCTAGCTTTGATACCCACCGCCCTTCCGGTTTATGCAGTACGCAGTAGGGCATTCCTTGATTTGGTTTGGTTTGGATCGGTCAGCTGGTCGGTTCGTGGCATTCGCGGTTCGTTCGGGCATTCGGGTCGGGTTGGTTCTAGTGTACAATACCATACACGGCGTCGGGAGAGACGGAAGGGTTTGGCCTGTCTGCTTGCTTGCTCGTTTTTTTTCTTGGTCGGTCGCTTGCTTGCTTTCATTGCCGGCTTTACTTTTTGCTTTGGTCGTGCATTTCGCCGTGTTCAAGTTGGGCTTGGCTTGCGGGTGCTTTGTACGCTCCTTGTGCGATGTTGGCGGGTAGGAAAGCGGGTTCAACAAGGAGGCAAGCAAGTAGGCAAGGACACATGGAGGTCATGGAAAATACCGATGAGGGAGAGTTGACCTAGTAGACGAATAAATTAACCTACATTCACACTTTTCAAGTACCTACCTCGGTAGATGAAGTGATGTCAGGTATTTTGGAAAATCCAACGAGACTGTTCGTTGTGTGTGTGGTTGGTGTACGGTGCACGAAGTACCAATCTGACGGATACATTTTAATTACACCACACTACAGAGAAATGACCAGCTTTCAACGGATGGTTACGGCTACGGGTGGATGGAATATTTCTCACCGTGTATTGTTTTTTTTCTCCCTCCCTGTGTGCTGTGTTTGTGTGTGTGTGTGTGTGTTGGACAAGGACGAAACTGGCAGCAGTCTTTGTCGGCTGACTTCCGTCTTCCCCGTCTTCCGTCTTCCGCCGTCTGCCTTCCGATCTCGTCTTTCGATACGAATATCATAATTATCAAACTGCGTAGCTGGTGGAATGTATACCCAAGGTATCTATCATCTACCACCAGTCTGTGTGTCTAACTGTCTGTTCTTTTTTGTCTGCTTGCAGCTTGCCATGCCTGACTTGAGCAGGAACAAAATTGATAGACAAGAGAGGATTCATTCGCTTGCTCTCGCTGGGAATGCACATCACATCAAACCAGCGGTCAGCGGAGAGGGATGTGCATGTGTTAGTTCCGTGGTGTCGTGCACTGTGTGGCAGACAGAAGGTGCAATCCCGAAAACGAACTTTGCCCCCCCTCCTTCTAGTCCGTCTGGTCCGTCTCCCCTTGTCCCCCTGTAGAGCCGAAGCGCCCACAATAATTGGACGATCCACTGATGAGTTGGGTACTGCGCGGGGTCGTTGTTGCAACGGGAGGAGAGAGGAATGATTGAGTGGGTAGGTAGGTTGTTCACCGCTTCGTTTTAGGAGAAGAGTGTTTTGTATTTCTTTCCCCGTGTTCTGTTGTTGTTTATTTTTTATTTTTTATTTTTTTTTGGGGGGGGGAGGGATTTTCGAGTCATGTTGTTTGCTGAACGTGTGTGGAATGGAATTTTCCCATGTGTGAGTGCGTTTTGATCTGAGCTTAATCTTTCAAAGTTCTAAACCGGTGATTTGAGCGTTGAGGGGGCGTGAAGTGGCGTCCTCCGCTCGGCCACCCTCATTCCGTCACCGTCACCGACGCTGGGCAGTGATTGGGACTTGGTTGGTGGGTTTGGTGGTGTGTGGGGTGGTTGGACTGCACTGATAGACATTGAACTTTCGTTTCTTTTTTTTTCGTTCTTTTTTCCTTGAGCATTCTTGCTTTCCTAGCTCACCCGTCAAGCTGGGTCAGGCGACTAATTTTTGTCCGCGCCTTCCTGTTTTCCTGCTGTGACTTTTCCACTTCGGCTGTTGCTGAGCTACACACACACACAAGTGCTTGCTTGGGATGGCTGGGCAGGCTAAGGTTTTCGTTGGGCATTCGGCTTGTTAAAACTACGGAGTTGGTGTAAAGTAGCTGCGTCCGTAGACGGCGAAGGCAACGAACACGTTCGGAATTGTCCATCGTGGTGCTTGTGAGAGGCAAATGTCCAAAAGCCCAGAGCTCGACTGGGAAGTGACATTCGAGAGCTAGCGAATCAAGGCGCGCTGCTGGATGGTCCCAGCAGAATGGGAAAAGCATCCCTTCTCCCGCCTTTGCACACCTCTCATTCTATTTGGCCAAGTGATTGCGTCCCCCTCTGCATTAGGTAAACGCACAGAACCTGGGAATGTATGGGGATGGCCCCCCTGGAACTTCAGCCGGGCTAGCCTAGCCCTGTGGACAGTGCATCTCACGAGCGCACTGAGAGCAGCTTCGCTGCATCGTGCGTGGGTAGGTCGCAGCTGCCTCCCCAAGAGCCGAGCCGACCCCAGGCTGAGGTGGCTCCTCCGTTGCCGGGATGCGGGGGGTATTAATCTTGTTCTGGGGGCCCTCCCTTCGCTTCCATGGGCGTTACAATGTTCGTTCCCGTGTTTCTAGAGAGCTCGCTCGTGCTTCTTTGAGGTGCCGTCCCCAGGTCACGTCAACTCTTCTCCTCTCGCCGTCGTCGCGGCAGCCTGGAGTTCCCGGCATCGGCTGTCAATTGGCGTTGGACTTGGTCCGGGACTCGCCTGTCTTGCTGTCTTCCGCCGGCTTGACCTGCCCTCTGCAAGCTGCTGGGGGCTGCGAGCTGCGTGCTGTGTGCGCCCACGACATCAATCCCCCTCGGCGAATGCTGGCGTCCGTCCGCCTGTGGGACGTTGGCCGTCACATTGCAGCCACGAACAGGCACGAGCAAAGCACGAATCGAGCAGAAACCCGGCTGCCGAGGGGACAAGCAGCGACTTCGTCCCCCCAATCTTCTGTTGCTTCATGCTCGTGCGACAATTAGAGCCCTGCTTTTGTAACTGAGACCAACAGAAGAGACACAGGGTGGATGAGGGCGGTCCCGACCCGCCAATCCTACTTGAAAACGCCGCCGCCCCGGCGCGCCTGCCCGCCACACGATGGAACAGACGCTGCAGAATGACTCGGTCATATCATCAGTACTTCCAGACCAACATCTTCCTCGCCCGCCGCTACAGAATCTTCCGAGAGAAAGTCCAGTTGGCGACGGCGGTGCCGCCTCGTTACCGTCTATCAGCAAACTGATAGATTCCTTGTCTCCGGCCCCGGGCCCCACTGTCCCAACGATCGAGATTCCCGCCCAGGGACACGACCCAGACCCGGACCCAGATCCAGATCCAGATCAATTGCAGGACCAGGATCCCAACGACATGACGCGAACTGTTGTCCGTCCCTATCGCGCCACGGCCGCCACCTTCCTCCATCCGTCAGATAGGCAACGGCTGACAGCGTCAATATCGCCTTCACCATCACAGGGATCAGCCGTCTCCATAGGCGCATTCTCCGCCGCCCATTCGTTTGACCACCGGGGCCACTCCCCACCGTACATCTTCTCCGGGTCGCGGGGCAGCACCCCCGGTACATCCAGTACGCCAACGCCATCAGGCGACGACGAAGCAGCCAGGAGGCAGCATGAAGAGCAAGCCGCCGCGACACAGGCCGAAGCAGGCAGCATCATCGTAGACCGGGATGAACTGCGCAATGATGCAGGTTATGAGTCTGACAATGCCACATCGGCGTCGACCTCGCTGGCTGAGAGCATGCGCGACTACATTTACGAGAACGGAAGACGGTACCACCGGTTCCGTGAGGGTCGATACAACTTTCCTAACGACGATGTCGAGCAACAGCGCGAGGATATGAAGCATGCCATGGTCAAGATGCTGTGCGGAAACAAGCTGTTCTACGCACCCATCGGGAAGAGCCCACAGGAGATTCTTGACATTGGGACCGGGACGGGTATCTGGGCGATAGAAAGTGAGTCTGGAGACGCAAATTGCTAAAGTAGTTGCTGATTCTGGTAGTGGGGGATCTTTTTGATAGCGCGACAGTACTGGGTGTAGACCTCAGCCCGATTCAGCCCGAGTGGGTGCCACCAAATGTGCGATTTATGCTGGATGATGTTGAGAGTCCTTGGCTTCACCCAAGAAACCACTTTGACTTTATCCACGCCCGGCACACCGTCATGGCCGTCAAGGACTGGCCACGGTTGCTGAGGAGGTCCCTCGAGTTGGTTTTCCTGGTCCTTGCCCGCTGCTGGTCCATTCGTTAACAGAATTACAGGCATCTCCGTCCGGGAGGCTGGTTTGAGATCCAGGAGGTCTTCCACCAACCCTTAACCGGGAATACATCCCTATCACTAGACCACCCCGTGGCGCAGTATTGGAGTCTTATCAACGAAGGACTGACCAGACTGGGTGTGCAGTTCCACGCCGTGGCTGGCGAGCGCATGAAGACCATGATGCGAGAGTCCGGCTTCATCAATGTGCAGGAGAAGATCCTGCACGTCCCTATTGGGACGTGGCCCAAGAACAAGGTGCTCAAGACGGTAGGCCTATATTGGCGCACTATCCTGCTAGACGGCATCCAGGCGATCGCGCTGGGGCCGTTGACACGTGGGTGCGGCTGGTCGAGGGAGGAGGTAGAGCTGTTCTTGGTCAAGGTACGCAGGGCGTATAACGACAATAGTTGCCTGGCATACATGACACTGCATGTCATTTTTGGTCAGAAGCCACCGATAGCCGATTGTTGATGGACCGAGCCATGCTCTGATTTTGGGTATTGTTGGGTTTCGTTCAAATGCTGCCATGATACCACCACACATTATCGTTTTTTATCATTACCTTTTTGTCTCTTGGGAGCATCATGTTGGGGCAAACCATGACGGTAGGATCACGGGATAAGGGACGTGTAGGGACGAAATAATATGATAGGAAAGAAATTCCAAGACATGTCGTCGGGTGCGGCTCAAAAGGATGCATCGGTTCTCGGGCTCGAAGGATTAAACGAGATCCTTTTGCTTGGATTTGCTGGTTCGGTATCTTGGCCTTTCTGCGTCTGGGTCGTCCCGTTGGAACAGAGGGCTGGTCGCGAGAGTTCAGGCGCAGGTCACGCGCAAGTCACGCGCGGCTCGCGTATTACTCGCGCCTCCGACCTCTATTTGAGTGTGCATCTACACTCCTGATTGACATTGCGCAGGACATAGCAGACAGCTTTGGGGGACATATGAAGCACTTGGTGGCAGGTACAATGTGACAGTGAGATTGACGCCGTCAATTGACAGTTGACAGTTGACAGTTAACACCTAGTCATCAAGGTGCAGTTTTTTCAGGGACATTTGTCAACAGCTTTTTTTATATCCCTCTTTTTACACATTGCTTGGGTCCGCACTGCCCGTTTGGTGCTACGTCCGCTTGACCTGACGGGGTTGCTTGATGACTGATCGCCACCCCAACCTGTCAAACCTGTCAAATACTGCAGAATTGTGCATAGAGAGAAAAGTGAAGCGAAGCAAGGCAAAAAAAATTCTGTCCAATCATCACGGCGGTCACCAAAAATCGAGGTGCATAACACCATCGGTTACGAAGTAAGTTGGTCTCTCTTTCTCTCTTGGAGATCTCGACGGACGTGGGAACGGGAGGAACGTGCGCACGCTGTAACTAGTCCTGCGGTCCTGTGGGGTTGAGCTCAGAACCCGACCCGGAGTGGGTTGGGACCACCGACGGAACGGACCCCAACATTTTTTTTTTCCCTTCCTAAAGTCCGTTCTCTCATCCTCCCCTCGTCGGATTAGATGAGATTTTTGAAATGAGATGCGATGCGATGATGTGATGTGATGATGCGATGTCATGAATTGGGGGTTTCTAATTTTTGGGGGGAGGGGGAGAGGAGGGGAAGGAATTTGTAGGTATGGATTACCCACCCCCCCCTTCCAAGTAAGCTATATACAGCTATCTAGATGGAGAAAAGGAAAAAAGGGAAGCTGAAAAGTGACCATGCCATGGATCAGGGACGCGGTGAGTTACACGACTCCTCCCCTCTGCGTGATCCAATGGGTGGCGGTGCCGAGCGAGCATCGGGTGACTGGTATGTATGTGTGTGTATATGTGTGTATGTGTGTGGGAGTGTGTGTGTGCCTGTGTCTAAGGGTGTGGTGTGGTCGCGTGTCATTCCTAAGTGGTTGTGCTTGTCTTGTTTCCCTGGAGGGAAGTCCGTACCTACCTACCGAGGTAGAATATATGGTTCTTAAAAATGGAACTTGGGGGTTGAAAGAAGGTTCATAAGCTGCATTGCTGAGGTTAGATATCAGTTTAGTCAGTCAGTCAGCTTGGTGCTGAGAGACGCGTTAATAGGTACCTAGGTTTCCAAACAAAACAAACGGATGGACTGTGCCGTATATGCATGTCACTGATATCTATGTAGGTAGATACCCTAGGTCATAGATAGGGCCCGTAAGCGTAACCCGTTGGGCCGTTTTTTTAGCGTCCAGTGGACATGGAGCAGTTCCCCCACATTCAATTTCGCGCAGGTGGATTCTTTCCTGTCTACCTACGAAAGTACTCACCTGGCTTCGCAACGTTAGGTCCATTTTTGTTACGTCTTTCGCTCTCGGTACCGCTGTCATGGGGCTCGGTCCCTTTCGGAATCATATCAGTGTGTGTGTGTGTGGCTCGGAATCGAAGAAGGTGGTGACGACTGAATTGCCAAGATGGCAAGAACTTCCCCGACTCCGGGTCAACTTCCCCTCTCCCCTTCCCCCATTGGCAGCCGGGCCGAGCGTGAAATAGAATGTTCCCCTTTGGACAATTCTTGCATCGGTTCCCGGAGCCCAAGCCCGGTTAGCGACAGGTTCGCTGCTGTGGATGGAGCTAGCCAGGTGTGCCTTAGCAGACCTGCACGCTGCACATGCAGGGAAAAGACCAAAACAGGTTGTGTTCACGACCCTCTTTGCCCTGCCCGCTTGGGGGTGGTCTTTGGTGGGGGAGTAAAAAAGTTGGGATGGAATTGCTACGACAGCTGTTGGCGCTTCTTCCCCTGCCGCACCTCTCCTGTTACTACTGTTTACCTTAAAAAGGAGGACCAGCCCTACTTTCCCTACTCCCGTAGCTCCAAGGATTTCTCGGCCGACTCTCAACGGGAACGGGAACAGACAGATGAGATAGGGTCTTCGCCCTGACCTGAGGTTTTTTTTACTCTTTTTTTTTTTTGCTTTCCCCTTGTTTATACATTGTCTTTTGGGACAAAAATCTTGTGTTCAATCCCATCCCCTCCTCCTCCACTCTTGGACCCCTGCAAGACAAGACCCGAAGAAAACAGGCCACACACACCCAGCGCAGTGGTTTGACAGACAACACAAGCACCTTCGATTCGCCGAGCCTATACAGCAGCCCGCTGTGTGCAACCCTGAGCGTTACCAACGACGTGGACCCGGGTGAATCGTGTTGAACCCCAGATACCGGCGCCCCTTTCCCCAAAGGGCCGAGCGGTGCACCGGGATAGTCTGAGCTTGCGATTGCCCTTTGCGACCACGACTTGGGCGCCAGTTGATGAGGACCTGCATTGTTTGCTTTGTTACGTCAGGGTCCAGGGATCTGCGATATCGTATAAACAGGTATGGGCGTCCCTTTCTCATTAATCCATGTTTCAACTAGATATTTTCCTCATGTCCGCTTCTTGAATCAGTATGTCTGTCTCAGTTCCCGGGGCAAGGCAGCGTCTGCTGGGTCACGGTACCTTTGAGTGCAGTCGTGCACCCCCTTTTCATGTTGACTCACTACCTACCCAGTATCTGCTGTGTGATTGTTTGCTTCCTTGGCTCCGCTTTTCCCGTTCGTTCATCTCATTCACTGACCGCTCACATGCAGTTGAAAACTTGAAGGCAGTCACTTCTTTCCACTCTCTCGGTAGTTCCTCGGTTTTTGTCCCGGCTTGCTTGCGGGATCCGCCGCACTATTTGAGTGCTCTTCGTTTGCCTCTTTTGGACCTTTCCCCTCTCGCAGCTAGAAAACTCTTTCTCTTTTTTCCCCCCTCGAAAGCAATAGTCACGGAAGTCAAGATGCCCAGCCTCAAGTTCTTCCTGAACCCAGCAGTTGATGATGCTGGTGACGAGAAGAAGAGGACCAAGCGTCGGCCCTTCTCGCTCTCGGCCGCCTTTGCCCGCTCGCCGGTGGAACCCGTAGCTCCAGCGGTCGACATCGACGCACCCGCTGAGGCGACCTCAGCGATGATCGCCCTTGCCCGCAAGATCGTGAAGGAAACGGAGAAGCTCGATGCCTATCTCAAGGCCAACGGCCTGCCGACACCAAGCTTCGATGTCGATGCTCCCTCGGACTTTCCCAAGCTTCCCGTCGACATGCTCAAGAGCCGACAGGAGATCATCTTCGCCACTAAGGAGCTCAGCCTACTTGCCCACGGCCCCCGGGAGTCTCTCCGCTGGGGCGTCTGGGAATTCCTTGACGTTCTTGCCCTCCAAATCGTAAACCATTTTGGAATCGGTGAGTCGGAACTCTTCGAACTAATCTCGAGAAGCCCCCTCCCCTAACAGCGTGACTTTTTAGCCAAGCTCTTCCCCCCTGACGCCACCATTTCTCTCTCGGAGTTGCAAATGAGGACATCTCTGGATCCAATAAACCTGGCCCGCGTTCTCCGCGCCGCCATGACCAAGGGTATCTTCCGGGAACCCTCGCCGGGTGTCATCGGCCACACTGCCATGTCCCGCCTTCTTGCCGAAGACGCTGACATGCAGGGTTGGATTGGCTTCAACCTGGAGGATATCTTCCCCGCAGCGGCCCACGTGCTTCAGGCAATCAAGACGTATCCCGAGGCGACTTCGCTGACGCGTGCTGGCTTCTGCTTTGCGTTTGATACAGTCGACAAGGAGCCCATGTTTGTGACCTTTGGCAAGGATCCTAACCGGGCTCGGCGCATGGGGAGGGCTATGGCTAGTCTGACGGGCGGTGAGGGCTATGAGGTGTCGTATCTGGTCAATGTCGAGGGCGGTGGTTACGACTTTAGCGAGATCGACGCTGCTGGTGGTACCCTTGTTGACATTGGTGGCTCCCATGGTTTTGTTTGCGTTGACCTGGCTCGGCGCTACAAGAACATGAAGTTCATCGTTCAGGATCTTTCCAAGACGGTTGAGAGCGCCCCGAAGCCAATCTGCTCTGATTCTCAGGTTTCCGAGCGCATCAGCCTGCAGGCCCACGACTTTTTCACCGAACAGGTGGTCAAGGGGGCTGATGGTCAGTTTTTTCTTCCGTGGGAGTGAAGAATGGTGGCGCTAACTTAGCTAGTCTACTTCTTCCGCTGGATCATACACAACTACTCGACGCCGTATGCCGTCAAGATTCTGAAGAACCTGATACCCGCTCTGAAGCCCGGCGCTCGCGTCATCATCAACGACCATTGCCTGCGAGAGGCTGGACGCGAGAATGCGTGGGACGAGTCGCTTATGCGGCGCATGGACATGGTCATGTTAGCGGTGCTTAATGCCCAAGAGCGCACCGAGGCCGAGTTTAAGGAGCTCTTCAAGGCCGCTAGCCCCAACTTTGTGTTCAAGGTGAGAGAGAGAGAGAGAGATTGCGCTTTCTGTGCTTCGGTTCGGTTCGATTAGGTTGTGTAAGCTACAGTGTTACTAACCAGACGTCTTGTCTAGGGTGTCACGAGACCCAAGGGATGCCGTATGAGCATCATCGAGGCCGTTTGGCAGCCTCAGTCCGAACCTAAGGTGGCGGCTGCCAAGACAAACAGCGTGGCTGCTCATAGCACCAAGGAGGCTGTTGACGCAAAGGCATCCGAAACAGTGGCCCCATCTGAGACAGTTGAGACACCAAGCTCAACGACTGCGGCTGCTACCAGCCCCATGGCGACCGCCGTCGAGGAAATCGTAGTCCTGCCGCGTCGGAGTATCGAGCCAACCGGCGTCGACCATACGGTCAGTGCTGTTAAACCTACTCCTAACGTCATGGTTGTCCCTCGTCCTGTTCTAAACGGCATCAACGGCATCAACGGCATCAATCACTTGACAGGCGCGGCCAAGCCTAAATCGGCCGGCCATTTCGAACCGAGTCCCGTTTCCCCTGGCCCTGGGTCAGACACCGCCATCGACAAGCTAGCTGATGCGACCGGCGCATCTCCGGTTGGCCCCACTGCCAGCACCGGGCCTGCTGCGCGGCCTTAAGCATTCCGAAGAAGGGAGGAAAGGATCTCTATGCTGCAAAGTAAATATTGGCGGTCCGTGGTACATGACATGGTGATTAGGTTCTCAAGAGCTTCAACTTGTTAATTCAGGGTGGAATGAGTGCATCCAAATAATTCTGGGAGGGCCGGTTATTATTTCTCAAGTTTTGGGCGTTGGAAGGGGGGAAGTGGCTAAAATTAATCGGGCGGCGATAAGGTGAGACTTGGTGCAGCATTGGGGTAGGGGGGTAGTTCTTACCTGCCTACCTACCTAGAGAAGGTACTTTACCAAAGGTTGCTGGGTAGCTCAGTACCTAGGCAACTAGAAATTGAAGAGTTTGAGTGAATACATTTGATCCGTTATCGGGTGTGCAAGCCATCAATCAGATGAGTTCCGAGAGCCGTTATACCTAGCCTAGGAGGAAGCTTGTGCAGTTCTCTTGAGACACTCTTTCTACAGTCCAGAGAGAGAGAGAGGATTCAACTAAGCTCTCAAGGGATGAAAAAAAAAAATGTCAAAGTAATCTCTCCTCCTCTACATTAATGTGTAGATACGAAGTAGATACCTAGGTAGATAGGTAGGTAACCAACCATTGGGAACCCCCTTTCCAAACATCCAAATCCCATCTTGATAACTCCACCAAGGGGGTTAGAGTATACTACTAAAACATGTCCGGCAAAGATTGTTTGGGCTCTGGCTTTTCGGAGCCGAAACCCTACCTAGGTATTGTATCTTCTCGTTGAGTCTCTTAATGAACGAGGGAATGCCCTCACGGATTCGCCCCGGGGTTATCGAGAAGCGGGCCCGAAAGCTGCTGAGCCATAACTTAATACACGGATTGCTTAGCAGGGGTTGGGCTGGCGTAGTATACATCCGCATCTGGAAGAGCCTCGTGCGGTTTTTACTTGTATCGGACATGTCTCGGTATATCTACCGCGGTGATCTCGAAAACCAATTCAGATGCCCCGGCATGCCATGATAGGCGCGCATAAAGTGAAGAGCGCAGTCCACACGGCGTCAGCAACAAGGTTGAATTACTGATCCACAGCGCCTATCCCGTCTTAACCATTCCTTTGGGTTCCATCCGAAATACAGACCCGATGGGGTGACGTTACCATATGAGAACCCCAAACTCCAAGCCAAGATGTGAAAAGTATCATCAGTATACAGTCCCCCTAACTCCGGCTAGATCCAAATCCCGTGTCCCTAAAATATACCAAGACGCCTCCTCGCCTTCTATGGCCATGAAGACGGCCCAAATGTCTCTCCTGGCCCCAATTTTATCTTGATGGCGGAGGTCAAAACGTCTTGTGTGCTAAGCACAGCTGTGTTGCCGAACCACTTAGGCGCCGCCGTGTCAGACATATATAGGGCGAAGAAGACGACCATAGTTGACACGATGAGGCCGCAGTCGAGCGCCGCCGATGTGATATAGTTGTACTGCAGCCACCATCCAAGCTTTCTTCTTCGCAAAAAGTAGTTGAAGCCCGTTCCCACAATGCCCCAGCAGTAAAAGATCATGACCGTCGCTGGTGGCAGCATACCCGAACCGCCAAAGATGAGCGGCATGCTTACATAGCGCCAGATGGACCGCGGGTAACGCCGGGCAAAGAACCACGTAACAATGGGGGCGAGGGCACCGACAAGCCAGAACCACTGCAGTGAGCTATACAATGCGCTGCCTGAGAACATGCGGGCTGGGCCGATGGCGCCCCAGACTATCGAGGCCGTGTAGAACACCCGGGCGCTGGGGCAGTTCCACTTGTGAACCTGTGTTGGCGAGCAGACGTCGGGGATATTCTCCAGAGCCCACCTCATCACCAAAATCTGAACCACAGCTGACCAGACCGAGGCCACCAGTTGTGACCAGAACATAGTCCGCGGAGGAACCTTCATGTAATGGCCAAGTTTGAGATCCTGTGTAAAATAGAGTGCCTGCGACATGCATAGGTAACCGTAATTCTTGAACATCATCATAGCGAGAGGGCGTCCGGGGAGCATGTATCCGACAATGTACTCGGTGAGGACATTTAGTCCTAGCTGTGTGTTGGTAATGGCCTGCACAACGCCGACGGGAACGATCCAGATGATGGGGAGCAACATGCAGACGACGTATGCCCACCATGGAAAATTAGTATCCCAGCCACAGACCACGGCAAATGACATGCCCAGCATGATGACGAAGAGTACAATGTACCACCAGTCCGACGCATCGCGGTACTTCTTCATCAAGCGCATGTGGACGTCGTCTTCTTGCGAACGCGCCAGCTTCCACTGCGTCCAAATCTCTCGCCCATGGTACAGCGCAACATGCGTAATAACAGCGGCCACGGCGGCGAAGGCAAGACCGTAGGCGAGAGCAAACTGCGTTGGGAGATACAATGGCGAGTATGCATGGTATCTTGCCTCATCAAACTCGTACTTGTCGTTCAGAATCATGTCCACCTCGTAAACATGACCCGTGTTGTCATAAGCGTGGGCATCCTGGACAGGCAAGAAATCCGAATACCAAGTGCCCGTGTAGTGGATTCCGAGTGAGATGAAGACGAAGAAGACGGTAATGCCGGCCAGAATATTGGCAATGGCATGGAAGGGCGGGATGAGCGGTGACGTCAGGTAGCCCGTGATGATGCTCCAATCCAGTGTCATTGGCAGGAGACCGTATCCGCTGTAGCCGCCAAAGAGTTGGTTGATGAGGGTGTTTTCGGGGTAGATCCACGTGATCCAGCAGAACCAAGAGAGTCCCTGGAAGAGGAAACCGGGGAACCAGTACCAAACAAAAGAGGCTCCGAAAATGAAGAGGAACCACCTGTAACGGCTGATTCTCCAGCCGCCTGACATCCTCGGATCCGAAGGCGAATGGTCGTGGAGGGCGTAGAAGAGCGTGGCGTTCACCAAATTTGCCGGCCAGATCATGGCTGCTGGCCAGACCAAAAATCTTCTTGCCAGACCGGCCAGTCCGTAGCCTGTGCAGAGTGTTGTGATGCCAAATAGCATCTGCCAAGCCATACCAAAACTTTGCCTGTACCACATCTCTTGGGCGATGATTACATCAGTCGCATATAATGCGCCGCCACCATAAGCAGCCTGTACAATTCAGTCAGTTTGTTTTGTTTCTCTTCCTTTGGATGATTTGAACCTACATTGGACATGACCACAATAATAACATGCTCCTTGAAGTTGAATGGGCCTGGCATCAGATTGAATTTGACACCGAACACGTTGAATTCGCGGTTTGGAAAAATGAAATCCCAGGCTTTGCCGAGGGGGTAAGCAACCAGCTGAACAACAAAAGTGGTGATGACAATGCTCGGGTTCCTTAGCGACAGGAGCATGTTGACGCCGGAACCAATCGTGCAAAGTAGCAAGCCGATCGTCCATGCGCGTATGGTATTCGCGGGCATGTCGACATCGAAATTTCGCACCGAGGCTCGCACCTACAGGGCGTGTTAGCGACGCAGTAATACACACAGACCGTCAGTGTAAGAGTCTCACTTCTGGATATGGCGAGTTGTCCTCGGCCAATATCTGCTCGATTTCGGCGCCCTTTTCGACATTCGAACTGTTCAGCGCCACCTCGACCTCGTCCAGCTCGTCTAGGGGAAGGTTGGGATCCAATCGATGCATCTTTTCGAATTGCTTCAGCGAGTTTAGCGACGAGTCCAGTCCTCCCTCCAGCGATCCATTATCCAGATTGGGCATCACGTCCTCCTCGTTCCGGCGTCGGCGAAAGAACCTCGAAACCATACTCGACGCCATGATGGCTGACTGGCTGTTGTCGGCTCGGCGAGGCTGACTCGGTGCTGTCCGCGCAACGGAGCCGGAAAACAGGACAGAGTCAACGCGGTCGTCGGCGGGTGGGAGCGCCTCGGTTAAAAGCAGGCTGGCTCACAAAATGGGGCGCGGCCGGGCTGCGGGATAAGACAGGGGAGCGATTAATATATATTGAGGGTGGACATGGTTGTCTCGTGTGCTCTGAGCAGCAGTGGGCGGCGATGTCAGCCGGGTGCTGAGTGGCGACGAACAGCTGCGAGTTGGGGAGCGCCTAGGGGTGTGGGATGGCCCGAGAGAACAGGAGGCGGGAGGCGGGCGACAGTTGGTTTTCTGTCGACATGAACACCGAAAGGCAGTGCTGGGGCCAGGTGGTTGCGGGAGAAAATGAGGGAGGGGTCCCATTTCTGGAAGCAACTGGGTATCGCGGAAGATGCAGCCCCAGTTGTTGCTCACCTGCCTAAATTGGACTGATGGCTGGCTGATGGGTCGAGTGTCCGGGGAGGCGACAGGGATTGGGGGAATCTCGAAGCGGGGCTTGCCTGGCGGCGTGCGCCAAGATTTGCGCCCTGGACCTGGGGATCTGGCCTGCACTTGCAGAACGGTTTTCGATCTGCCCCAGCCTCCCCCCTGCAATCGACGACTTGATAACTTAGCGTGCATTTTCCCACGATCCTCACAATTCTATTCTTCAACGTCGGCCCGCTATTGTGTTGGCGTTTCGGCGTCTTTGACGGCCAGACTGCGCGGGGGCGGGTGGGCGACGTGCAGAAGCAGAAGCGCAGAATAGGGGCTGGATCGGGAGGGAGGGTCGTCACAGCATTGAGGGGTGGGTGACGGGCGAGCCAGCTGCCAGGAGAGCGTGAGCAATTGAATGCTCGGAGCGACCAAGTTTGCGTCCTGGCGAGGACGGGCGCACACGGGCAGCCTGCCATTCTGCTGCATCTCAATATCGCCGTCCAATCGCGGGGAGTCTCTGGCCCTTGTAGGCAATATCGGCGACCCATGATTGTCCTCTTATCTCCCACCCCCTTTTTGGCTCTTGGTATTTCTGGGCGGCCTGGGCCAACGCTGAATCTTGTCCCAATGGCATCATGGTCTCCATTTGTCGTGCATCCACTGCTTTGGTGGTTACCGTTGTCGAATGCATCAACTCTTCCGAGACTTGCGGTTTTGTTTCGTGAACTCTTTTGAACAATCAGAAAGTCGAGGACGAAAGGGCCCCGCCAAGGCCTCGGGCCAACCGTCTTCGCTTGGTGGGCTCGGCAAGCGGAGTGTCCTTTGGAGGTTGGATTGGGGAGCGCAGTGTCGCATCCGGAGGGACCCCAGCCAGTGGTTGTAAGTGAAAGTGGAGCAGCATAGAGCCTTGGATGGAATTGCGATACCGTCTCCGAGAATTGGTCTTCGGTTTTTTGCTATCCTGGATCTTTGGTTGATCCAGAGCTACTCTGCACAGCTTTGAGTCACCCACTTACTCTTGCGGTCCAACCCCAACGTGCGGAAGTCACAGTAGGTAGGCCATAATTATCGCAGGCGGGGTCTTGACATTGCTCACCCGTCCCCGCACACAATCCTCCAACGAAACCCGAGAAACAGGACAAAATCACACTCCAGGCCGTGCCGCATGATAACACGTTTGCGGGCGTCCGTCATCAGCCGACGGGAGGGCAGCGGCGCAGTGAAGACCTGTGCAAGCTGAACTTACAGCGTCACCCACGGCTGCTTATGATTCGCTGAGCGTTACATTCGGCCCTCCCCTGCCAAGATGTGGAGACATCTTACCAACTTTAGCCAGGATGCCCGCGAAGTGTCCAAACACATGTCCGACGGCGAGATTCTGTACCGCTGAGGCCCCTTGACCGGGTGGGCGACACATGTTCTCTTGTGGCTGACTACGAAAAAAGAAAAGAGAATAATGTGCCGGTTCGGCCCGAGATCGCCTGGAAGGAAACCGGGCACCGATCACATTACAAAACTACGCACCTCCCCTCGAAATGCTTCGGCGGACAGATCGAGACGCGATATCATGCCTGCTGCTCTGCAGTCTATCTCATTCTATCGCCATCCTCAGACCCCGCTGGTAAGATCACAAGCCCCCAAGCCCAAGTCTGGGCTGCCATCGTGTCCTTCAACACATGTGCCGATGCCACACCTCGCAGGTTGAATCCTGATCGGTTGGGAAACACCAATCCCAGGAGTTTGGGTTTTCGAATAGTCTCTGAGCCACGGCGTTCGGTTGTCAGTCTGGGGCACGAGCAACCATCTCATGGCTACTACTACACTACAACGCTGCCCGCTCACCGATCGCCGTTGTCCGGGCCAGCATGACAGTCTTGCATGTTCAAGTCCCACTTCCCCGCCGGGTCCGGGACCCAGCTGACAGACAACTTGGTGCCTGACCTCTCTCCTCCGGCCCGGAAAACGCCATGGAGTCTCGGTCATGGTGGGGGCGGCTTGAGCGGACGGCATGCCGGCCTTTTAAAATAGCAACGCATTAAATTGTCGCTTCTCGCGGCTATATACAATAGATTAACTCGGTGCAACCACAACAGTGGACGGAACTGGTGCGAGTCAACCAGGTCTGGGTCGCTCTATAATATCAGGCCCGATTGAGCCATGTTACCAGACGCCATCGACTGGCAAGCCATACCTACCTATTCCCCGTCTGGACCTGTCCGCCAACCCGTCGACACTGAACGGCATGTTTCATTGTCAGACCCAAACTGAGGGGTATGCTGGGGGATCGGACTCTAGGTCAGACAGTCTTGTCGCAACTTGATGATATTCTCATGCGATTCACGTCAAGCATCGCTCTGGCGTGACCAAGCACTCAGGCAGCGATCATGCCATCCTTGAGTCTGCAGAAATCCAACGCTCGTCTTCGATGGGTTGCCACTCAATATATGTACTCCAACCTTAAGTCACGCCGCTTGTATATGACTCTGCACTGGTGACGGTAAGAGCAATATAGCGGGTAGCGAATGACCGGAAAGGCTTCCGAGGTCTGGTGAGAACCGGTTATGCCACGACCCGATTGCCGACCTTAGCTTTCACACTGGGGATCGACATGGTGGTTGTGTACTCGACCGCCCTGTCGCATCAGACTCCAGCAGCAAGGTCTTCGTGATAAGGGAACCTGCGGTCTTTGCCTTTGCCGACCAACCCCCTTCGCTTTCTGCAGGAGGCTTGTCAGCTGGCCATTTCTGTAGGGCTTGCCAAGGACGTGGCCTACAGGTCACACATTTGTATGTCACAGAGGCAACCAGCGGCCAGCTAAACTGGGGATGTACGAAGTAGGCAAGAGTGGTACCCGTGCACACGAAACAGTCTGGCGAGCGGGCTCAAAACCAGAAGGCTGGACAGGGCGAACCTTCGGAATATGGTTTCTCACCGATGCTAGGTACCTATCAACAGCTGCCGAACCTATACCTGTTTTTCCCGTATTGCGGCACCAAAGCCCCAAATCTTCGGCAATCAACTTTCTCTCGCCACCCTGTCCCTATGCAGATGAGCGATACATTATCAAGCAGACCGGTTTGCCACCGTTCCCGAGCGTCTGGTACGGCAAGAGCGGTGTATTGTATTTCCAAATTTATCACCACAGTCCAGTCCAGAACAGGAGTGTTTGTGCAGCCGTGTAATAGACCGGGGCTGGAAGGGCCTATTCTGTCTCGGACGACAGATCCAGGCGAGGACAACTAGATCAGGCTGTGATACCGAGCTCCTGACGGGAATGTGTCAACAGTCACACAAGGCCTCCAGGTATGTATGTTGCGCAGATACCAGCCAATCTTGCTAATGCAGAAGCAGCACCCAGTAAAGGAGGAAAAAAAACCCCGTGCCAAAAAGTAGAGAAGACCAACAACAACCAGACTGTGACAGAAGAGCTCACAACTCATCAGATGAATAAATAATAAAGTGATGCAAAAAAACGGGTCTGGCCGGGGATTGAACCCGGGACCTCTCGCATATATGCTATAGGGTGAACCCTAAGCGAGAATCATACCACTAGACCACCAGACCTTGTAGCGATGCTACTTGTTGAAGACATGGCCCACTTTTTTGGTTTATGAATAGAAGGAATGCACTTCAGTGTGTTGGATGGGACATCAACCTCAAAAGTTCAAACCACACGTACTCGGATGAAGTACGAAGTGGCTCTACTTTTAACCATGCTATGCCATGTGATATAAGAATCTCC
>Ga0247765_1000118_pt1 | contig 61978 bp, 49 predicted proteins | sample UWRJL106311C6_FD_179949 | JGI IMG/M metagenome (GOLD analysis project Ga0247765, IMG submission 179949) | Plant litter microbial communities from Arlington Agricultural Research Station in Wisconsin, United States - UWRJ-L106-311C-6 | ecosystem: Environmental > Terrestrial > Plant litter >... | reverse complement strand
GTGTGGTCGTTTTCTTTTTTTTTTTTTCTTTTTTTTTTAATTGAGACGCCGCTGAGATGTGATAGTTACATACTCAGTTGATCGTTACGATTGGTGGAGATTAGGGGTTTTGTAACAACGGGACTCGGGAGTCTACCAGACAGCGCTTAGGTATCCCTACCTACGGTGTAATAGAACTAGTGAACTTCATGCTCCATCCCATGCAGTCTTGAGGCATCCAGTAGTCCGGTCTGGTGGGATTTCAGGCCGCTTGGCGGTGGTGACAAGCTCTGGAGCTCGACAACAGTGGAGCTCAACACAACGTTGCCATTGCCAATGTAACAGACTTGACGGTGTGGAGAATGGACCAGGTGGAGAATCCTGAGATTAAGCTTCAACTTAGTGTTGACATTAATGGAACCTTTGAATCGAATTCGTATTGGTAACATGTAATGAATGCCAACTACATGTATGCGCCAATGCTACAACATCCGCCTGAGTCTGGTATACTTCCTGCCAGAAATCCGGGTCACTCAGATCGAGATTCTCCTCTTAACTCCCCGTCAACATTGACGCAGTTCAATTGTTCTTCCGGCCTGATAGATTTCATCGAGCTGACGGCGGACTAGACATGTACTTACTAACGCTAGGTCCAGTGTCTCCAGTCCAGTCTCTAACAGGCTTTCTCTTCTTGTGAGCAGAACGCATCCAGTGAATTTGACTTGCCCTGAAAAAGCCGAGGACTGGACGGCTGGCGAAAGGCAGGCACGCCAATCTTGCTAGCGATTTCAACGAAAGCATCCCTTTCCACTGATCCAGTCTGCCTTGTGGTGGACGTCCTACGCGTGGTCTAATCTACTTATGCTAGTTGAATACAGCATGGTGCCAGGTCTCAACTGGTTAAGGTTTGAATTTTCATAATGAAAATATGGAATTGAGTGCCAGCTTGATAGGTAGCTGGAAGTAAATGTGATAGTCACGTTTATTTTTTCACATCTTCTTTCTCTCTTCGTCGTGAGGGAGAACACCTTCATCTCTTCCTCGCAAGCAACGTCTGTTATTTAACGGTTCACCGGGCTGTGTATACTGTCGGACCACTTTGGAGCAGGGATCACGCTCTCATAGTGTCAAGCTCTCGCTCCTGCTCACCTGGACGGACACTAGCAAAAAGTGGTCCTTGCCGAACTGTCCAAGCGACCAATGCACCTTCCCTCATCATCACTCTCACATTACGCCACTTACCGGCGGCTGCCGTACTTCGGAATTTCATTCCGAATCAGCACCTTGCCACCCTAACATGAGGACATATGTCTGTCTCCCAGCCGGGAAACCGGTCGACTCGGCGAAAAAACGGGAGCAATTTGTCTTCTTCGCCTTCCATTGTCAACTGACCGATTAATAATTGCAGCTTGATTAACCCTCTCGAAATATCCCTCTCGCACTGAGGTTCGAGTAGCTTCAGGCAGCGCTCGGGGCGGCATTGGATGCCCTGACAGCAATCACAACGACTCGCCACCAGGTTTTTTACAGCCCCAAGCTTCCGCTCGCCGAGGGCCATGGGGCTGTCATTCTTCCCCATCGCTGGCGTAGTAGCCACACGCTCAACGGCAAGCTAGAATCGATATCGCGACATTACTAGACAACCCCCCCGAACCCGTCGGACCCTCGACCAAGCGAGGCAATGCCCTACGGCTTCCTCATCCCTCCCTGGTACTCCGGCCCTAAAACCTCGCAGGAGGAGATCGTCCTCGCAGACATTGTCCTCGGCTTCTTCCTCTGCTGCATGTGCTTCGCCTTCGCCAAGGCGGTCAGCCAGACAGCAACAAGATGGAATCGACTCAAAAAGTTCACGGCCTATCTGGTCATGGTCTGGATCGACTGGGCAGCGACTGTCATCCATTCCGTCATCGGGTGGTGTGTCGGCCATGGCACTTGCTCCATGCAGCCCAGCTTCTGGCTCTTCCTCGCCGTCGTCGTCGTCTGGACTATCGAAATGCACTGCCTGTCGCAAATTCTCGTCAACCGCGTCTCACTCCTTCTGTTCGATCCCATGCGCGCCCGTCGACTCAAGATCGCGGTTTTCCTCATCATCTTTGTCCTCACAACCAGTGTCACCATCATCTGGATACCGGCCGAGATGGAGATCAGCAGGACGTGGGAACGCCTCAATAGCGTTTGGGATCGCGGAGAAAAGGTCGCCTTCCTCATTTTCGACGTCGCCATTAACAGCTATTTTGTCCACCTCGTCAGGTCAAGTCTGATCGCCAACGGCTTGAGCAAATATCGTCCCTTGTATCGCTTCAACCTCATCATCATCACCGTCTCCATTCTCTTGGATGTAAGTAATTCGCGGCAAGAAGCCCACCGCCATCAAAAAGCTAACTGCCATATGTTTCACCAGATTGCCGTCATTGGTACGACGTGGCTTCCCGACTATTGGATCTACATCCAGTTCCGCCCCCTCACGCAAATGGTTAAGCTCTACATCGAGATGTGCAATGCCGAGCTCATTGGCCGCGTAGCCCAAGCTTCGGTCGATATCCGGAATAGCGGGCATCCCTGGTCCAACTCTGGCAACCCGGCAGTCGAGGCTTACAGCCTCAGCACAAGGAGGGCGTTGGAGCGAGCAATGTCACATCAAAGCCACCCTCGTCCCAAACTCTCTCGAAACACGAGCTCAAATCCCACCATGATGGATTGCAACGGCAATAAAACTTTGCATGCTAATGCTTCAATTTTCGAGGAGGGTGGAAGTTCTGCCTCACCAAATCGAGGCTCGTAGCTTAGTCCTGCTTTAGATACCCAGCGTTCACGACTCAATACCACCACCTACACAGAAGATGACGATGTCCGATCGCGAGTTCAGGAGAGCATTTACAAGCACGAGCACTATTATACTGGGATAAGATACATGACGCACGCTTGTTATATTCGTAGAGTATTCGCCGGGCTTCTTAGTACAACAATGGTGCCGTACGCAGTTGAAATTCGGGAGACGAAAGAATATTCTGGGACCATGTGGTGGTGCAGTCAGCTTTTCTACCAGCTAGTTCCGGAACAAAGACTTTGTTGCTCTGTCCGGCGGTTAGTTCGGAGTCAACAAAGGTGAGCACTGACGAGCCTCCTGTAAGAGGGCGGGATGGCCCGAACTACGTCAATGTACAAAACAAGGCATTCTTCCACACAAAGAACACGCTTGTTCCAAACCTCTGGGTGATTTTGTGGGCAGTACTTAAGAGGTGGCAGCCTGAGAGGACTCTTGCTGACTCGCATTTCAGCGTCTATCTGTGCGATACTTACTCGACTCGATCGACAAGACACTACTAGACCTGATTAAGATCACAAGACACTTGTCAGCACAGTATCATTCACCATGGTAGGTACAGCATCCATGTCTATTTTTGCTCCCCTGGAGGGATCTACCAATCCAGTGCTCGGCAACAAGCTTGTCGACGGCCTGGTAGCCGTAAGCAAGGAGTCGGGCTATTTGGAGAGCTTGGAATGTCTCAAAATCGACGACTCCGACGATATGGCGCGTCTCCGAGCCCAGACATACGTGAGCTCGCTCGCCTGCTGTCAAAGGGATCCCAAGAATACACCATTCACCCCCAGTACCAAGGAGAAAGGGAAGGGGGATGGGAAAGAGACAGAGAAAGAACTGCTGTTCGATCTGGAGCTAACCAGGATTGAGGTTGTCCCCCAGGATCTCCTTACGCATAACCGCTCTTCCATGCCTCATAAGGGTACCGCGAAAGTAAGGGATCATTCCGCATCTCTCGAGGGATTGGGCGTGGGCTTTAACCTCTACAAGAACCCTTTTGACAGGGGTAATCTACACGCTCTGTGGACCTATGTTCCAACAGAAAAATCCCTTGTCGAGTGGCGTCTTCCCATGCTTAATATCGAAGACCAGGTGCGTCATCATCTGGCTGCCCATCTTCCCCCGATTGACAAGCTCCCGCCCGTAGTTCCCCTTGCACAAGAATTTTGGACTGAACAAGTGCCCGCGGCCATGAACTTGGGGTTTCGCATCTACTTGTTCAACTGCGAATGCAAGCTCTTGCAGCGTAAGTTCAACAAGCTCCGCCAGATGGCATCGCCCACGGCAGGGGTGGGCCTGCTTGTTTCGATGAGCACTACCCCATTGAATCCCGACTCCGTCGCAGAGGAAAGCAGCAGCAGTAGCAGCAACACCGCCACCACCACCGTGCTAGATTACGTGGTGGAGAATGGCGACTTTGCCGAAGTCACTGGCGCTGCGGAGAACGACATGAATGGATTCATTTCTGTTCTCGATGGCATCTTTCGGGCCACAAAACCCGCGGGCAAGCTCCTTCAGGATGCCCTGGGCGATGCAAGGTTTCTTGAGGAGCAAGAAGACGCCCTCGTTGTGGTTCCTGACTTTGCTAGGCTGTGTAGGATGTTCCTGAAGGGCACGGCGAAGCAACTGAGCACATGTCAGGCGGTTCTCATGGAACATGACAAGGAGCTCCGCGGGTGCGTGAATGCGCTACGCGAAGTGTATGAAGGCCACAAGTGTGTATCCATGAGCCCGGACCGGAGGCCAGACAACAGATGTCTTGACTGCGTCTGTAAACGTATCAAAGTTTGGTATGATGACGCGGCACCTCGGTATACATTGTGGGCCACTCATTTCAGGCCCCGCAATGCGTATGCCAGGGCCAAGTCTTGGTCTTTCACAGACGATGGAGCTGCTATTTTGCAGGACATGCTAAAGAGGAAGGCGGAAGCTTTGAAGGCAGAGGAGGCGAGCAAGAAGGAAAAGGCAAAGTCTCAGACTGAGCCGGATGATGATGATGAGTAATGGGTTCACACTCTGGCCAGCATGGTCATGATAAAAATCCCTCTTGCGTGGCCTCTCCTACTTGTTATACGTGACCCCGATATGAAGTCAGAATAGCTGATATCGTCAGGATATCATATTCAATAATTTTTACTTTGTTGATTTACCAAATTTGGATGAATGTGTTCTTTGATGATACTTGTGATGCTTGTGACTCCTACCTAACCTTGAGAAAGCTATTTGCATATCTGCGTATGAACATGTGGGAAATACCTAGGTACCTATGTATGTGCCTGTAACAACTCAAAATAAACCCTTTGCTTCCAAAGGTCTTGGTTCCTGGAACCCCGATCTTGAATGCTCGACTATAAAGAGGCTCGACATAAAGCTTGTTCGCCGTTGCCGGCCAAGTCTGTTGCTACATACATAGATATATATATCTTATTTTGCTAGCGAAAAGGCAGATAGTTCCCAGGGTATCAACCAAGACTCCCCTAGCCTGTAACTGTCTTTTCTAACCCCCACTTTAACGTGACAGAATACAACTCAGCGCCTCAAAGATTTTTAGTGCGGAGGGGTTCGGTTAGAATATTAAAGCCCTGATTTTAAGAATGGAGAACTTGAACTTTTTATTATGACCTTGAATTCCCTTATTGAAACCTCGAGACTTCTATCATCAAGCCCTGGAGAAAGGAAGGAGTCAGGAGATGCCCGGGCAGGTTGGCCCATCGGCCGCTGCCAAGCTCTGTGGAATATCGCGCAAACCGACTTTCAGGGGTTGGTTGGACTAGACTAGGCTGCGCCGAACCCACCATCCCACCATCCCACCACAGGGGCTCTTCTTGGGTTTCCTCTGTCCTAGGCTATTCTATCAGTGTGGGGTGGGTTCTGATTGAAGTTCATGGATGAAAGACAACACTAGATATGTACACGATCTCAATATCAATGCATTCCTTGCGACCCCCTTTTAGAGTTTTGCTGAATTGCAAACTGGGCTGCCACGCAGCATCCATCTGTGGAGGGTAGGTAATGGGGGAGGCGAGTTGAGGTGTGTGGAAATGACCAAAGGCCTTGCTATCTGAAAAGTGAAGTGATGGCCTCAAGTGGTTTTTGATCAGAGACCGAGAGCAGTGATGGAATCTGCCGCGTAACCTATGGCCAAATTTATGTTTCATGCTTCGGACGTTTTGTGATGTACTCTGTTTGCAGGAACTTCTGAAGATGCTTGGTAGTCTTGGCATACTTTGCGGCCATGCAGCCCTGAAGCCACTGTGGGGATGACCCCGATTGGGCATCACCGAGCCACTGTGTGTCACTGGCAACAGGATGCGACACATCATTGTTGCTAAGAATTGTCGGGCGAACTGCATGTCCAACAACTCGTCGCTCGAGATTGGCGGAAGTGAGGGCTGCATGTGGACATTAACAACTGGTCTTGCAGGGACCTGTTGACCCATGGCTGCTGCGATTGGCGCAAACACCGCCACGTCGTTGCTGTCGGTCAATCACACGGAGCGGTCCGCCGGCCCAAGTCGTCGTCCTGGAGATAGGGCATCGACGCCCCAGTGACATCGAGTCTTCATTGGGACCACCTTTCGAGACGGATTTGCGTCGCGATGAAGCTAGGGATACTAAATTATATCTCTTGCCCTAACCGTGGCGTTGAAGGTCGCTCAACATGGCCTGTCCAACTTCACTGACCGCCTGAAACATTCATGTCCCCATGTCGCGATTCTTCAAACCGAGCTTTCCGTCTCTCAACCGGAAACGATCGCGTAGGTCCATCTTCAAGGAGGAATTCGACCCCGACAATTCCGTCTCCTTCGACACTCTTGGCCTGGGCGTAATGCCCGCCTCTCCAACACCGCGAGAGGTACGGCGCCTCGCATCTGATCATGACTTCGTTATGGGCGCCCTGTCGTCGCCGAGACGTCTCGGTTGGTGGGCCTTCCTAGCGACCCACCTATCCCTCGTCACGGCCTTTGGGGCCGGCGCCATATTCATCATTGTTGCCATCATCTACGCCAACACGATCAGCAGGCAGCCCTTGGACTGTCCTACCTGGGCAAACGACTGCTCAAAATCTGACGACTGGACAACGCAGCATCTAGCCACGATCCAGGGAATTATCACCCTCATATACCTCGTCGGCTTGTCGGCTCTGGCATTTGTTGCCCTGGCGCTTTGCGAATCAGCGGTCTGGCCGTTGCTCACCAAGCAGTCTTTCACAATCGGTGGGCTAGAGGCCTATCTCGCCACGACAAGGGGCTCTGTCCCATCTTTGCCGGCCGCTGCTACGTCTGTTAAGACCGCCGCTGCGGGGTTCGTGCTGGCAGCTGCAACTATTGTGACCCTCGTTCCGCTCGCGTCGCCTGCGTTGGTCGGGTTTGCCTTTACGCCAACCGGCCTGTTGACCCAGCTCGCAAGCAACTATACCCGCGGGGGTGGCATGGCCGAGCTCTATGCTCAGACAGATCCCCCAACATCTGTGCTTGCTGGTGTACTTGCAGAGTATTACTCATGGTCCACGAATCCGGCGTCGGAACCATTGCCAGGCCTCCGGGATTGGTACATCGACCGGGAGGTGCTCAGCCAGAGGGGAGATTTCTCGGCGCACGCCGTCAAGCTGGAGACATCAGTTTCTTGCACTCCCTACAAGGCTCAGCAGCTCAACAGGAACGGCATTCTGTGGAGCGCTTTCCTAACCAACATGACCCGAACCAACAGCAACTCCAGCGACCCCAACGACAAGCACAGCAGCGCCGAGGTATGGGTGCGAAGTATTCCCCAGTTGACTCTTTGGGCAGACAGCTTCGACTTCATATCACCCCATCACACTCGCACGACGCTTGTGTTTGCTGCGCTTGGCGGGAAAATCGAGGGCGGTTCTGCATCTGCATTTGTCAGTAAAGGGGTCACGGATGCATCGACAATTGCTTGCATTGTTGACATCACTGCCGCCGATAGGCTTCTTACCTCCGGGCCAAACGCCCCGTCATCTTCTGCTGCAACATTATCGTCGTTGGATACACTTCTGACGAGCGCCTCTGCCAAGCCCGGCACAAAGATCAACGAGATACTCCTCTGGTTCGCTGTCGCGCCGCTCATGGCGGGCAGCAGCGTCGATGGCACGCAGCCCATGTTCTTCAACTCGACCTTGAACAATCGCGCTGTGCCCTATACATCCTCAGCGGCGGAGCGAAATGTGTGGACGATTGACGGGATCAAGGAGTTCATCCTCTTGTCGATCGGGGCCTTGGCGCAGGCGACTTCGGGCTCTGGCCCCTCTCCGGCAAGCGCCGCGTCGACGCAGCAAACGATCATTTCCAATGTCTCGGTCAGAAAGCTGGACCCCTCGCGATCTCTGCTGCTTATCCTGCTTCCCGGGATTGTGATGGCAATCATGGTGGGCGTGGCATGCTGGACTGCTCAAGTTCACAAACGAGGCGGCGTGCCCGTGATGCGGCTGTTCGACGTGGGCGAAGTGCTCAAGAGTGCCCAAACGAGCTATTTGCGACAGCGTGGGGCGACAGATGCAGCGAAGCCATATTTGCCCAACGAGTTGGGCGCTGTCGAGGTGAGATATGGTGTTGACAAGGACGGGATTGCGGGACTTGCAAAGGGAGTGAGAGGCTTCAGGGAAAGTGTCACTGTGGTGTGACGGGATAGATGAAATATGAAATAGAATTGTTGCAAATTGTAGCGATCGTGGGAATTTTAGAAATTGGAATGTAACATCTTTCTCGTCGCGCTGTTGAAGAAAAGCGCGATCCTAGGGACAGATACATCGGGTGAGACTATGTGCCACAGTGATATGAACCTCAAATTCAGATCAGTGTTCATCAAATTGCAAGGTTCTATAGTGTAGTTGGCCTAGCACATCGGATTCTGACACCAGATTTTCCGGTAACCCCGGTTCGAATCCGGGTAGGACCTCATTTTTTTGCCCCTTTCTCCAAGCTCTCCCCAACTAGTTGTTGTCGCAACACACTACGATGTCACCCAAAACGACAAACACTGCACGGGCAGAGCTGTTTGCAGCAAACTTTCACCCCAGCAAGGCTGGCTCTGGACACGTCGGCAGCATCCACTCCACTGTGGCAAGCAGACGCCGATGTTTCAGTCTTGATGACCATGCATCCTCCCGCTGCCAAAGGTTCCTGAAACGCACTCACTCCACCTCCAGCTGCAAGGTACGTATCAGCGACCGAGCGGCGCTTACGCCTGAGATTTACTGCGGCTGCTCTTAAGAGACAGCGACCGAGGCGCGGTCAAAGGCTAAATCCTGCCACACATGTGTCCTAAGCCGATGCTCGCCCTGGGACTGGATGGATACGGTCGTCATCATGTGGGGAATCAGGTACCGTACCGGCAATGGTTCAGAGGATCCTAAAGCTTTTTCACTGATCTGCCATGCGTGTCTACCATTGGGACCACGAAGCGTTGTATTGGCGGTAATAATCGTCCAAGTTAAACACAATTTCCTTGAACAGTCTTCGATCGAGGCGGCGATGGCACAAAATGGCATCCTCTTGGGAATTCGCCACCGCACTTCGCAGGAATACTGATGTCCTCTTCCTCCGCCTTCAGGACGGCCCCAGTTGTTTGCGGCGAGTTCATGGGGTGCGTCTAGTTATTTGCCCCTCGGCATACGTGCCTCTTGGCCGCGCATCATTCCGGTTTGCTTCCACGTTGGCCAGTTTGGAGCTTCGAGGACTTTCAAGGAATTGGGTACCACAAACACACCAAATGCGCGTTCGCCTGCCTCGTCCGACTTATCATTCACGAAAACCACGTTCAGCCTTCGGCTTCAGTGCGGGGCAAGCACCTGTCCAGCGCGGGGAACCTGACCGCCAGCAGGCGCGATTGGCGAGCAAGCCCTCGGTCAAGGAAAACTGCCGCCAGCCGCGACGCTAGGCCACTCCAGGACTAGCGTACCTTCTTTTTATGGCATGGTCAGGCACACTGGGCACCCTGCGCAGCTGGGTGCTTCGGTGGCTGTGTCCTTTTTTGGGTGCATCAATGCAAATTGAACTGGGCAGCGATTTGAGAGCAATCGCTTTTCTTGTCGCAGTCTTGACCATGTCGCTTTCGATGTCGCTTCTGCTGTCAGTTTCGACTGAGGAAGGATGGAGGATGTCTCCGGATGCATCGGCGATGTTCGGAGTCGAAATCCTGTTGCCTTCGGATCCCCACGTTCACACTCATCTCCCAACCATCAGACCAATACCCTTCGGGGGGGGGGGGGTTTGGGACCGTTAGGGTTCTGGGCCAGCCAACGCGGATCTGGCTTCGATCAACCGGGGGGCCATGCAGGCCCGGGGCTCAGCGAGCTCCAGGACTGCTGTGATTGGCGATGGCAGGCGATGCCTGGAAACCACCAAGGCTCCCCGTCATCCCGCTGGCCCCCTCGTGCCAAGAGGCGCGGCCGCGCAAATCGAGACGGCTCGACCCATCCACCAGCCTGCAGCCCTGCGGCCAGTTTGGGTTTCTGATACATGTTGGACCAACCCCAGCCCTTGACCGTGATTTTTGCTCACACCTCCTGTCGTCCTGTTCCACTCCGAAACCACCATCTCAACTCGGGTCTAGGACTCGACCTTGGTGTTTGCCCAATAATCAGTCACATACTCCTCGATCAAAGATCCGGCCGACCTCGCACCCGCAAACCAGCCTCGAGCCCGCGAGTACCCGAACCAGGTGGCCCCCATGCTGGCCCCTCACCGAGCGTCCTCGGCCACGAATCCTGCGCCAGCTGCTCTCTGTGCCATGCGGCCCAGCTCCTGAGCTCCGTGCTCTGATTTCTTTTCTCTGTTTGATACCCATTTCCCACCGCCGTTTTCCTTTGCCCATACGAATAATAGACCCCGAGTCGATCGGCCGCGCCGCCGTCATGGCACCTCCCCCGAAGCTCGGCGCACCCACGATCGACGCACCCACGTCATGGCTCTCGCTCGAAAACGAAACGATGGAAGATAAGTTATTGGCCATTGTAGCTGGGGTCTTGAAGATGGACAAGGGACGGGTGCGCGTGCAGGATTCCTTCAGGGAGCTTGGCGGGGATGAGGAAAGTGCTGCCGCTGTGAGGCGGGCCTGTCTCGATGCCGGCATGGACATAAGGGCGGATGAGATCCTCAGATGTGCCACCCTGGCCGAACTCCAAACATGCATCGTGCCCTGTGCCCGCCGCTCGCGACCGATTGAAGCTGTCGAGCCCGTTATGGTTGCTCCCATTGGTATCCACCAACTCTCCGCAAAAGACGCAAAGGGTCATTCCCGAACATCGAGTCGTGGCAGTCAGGGAAGTTCGGTGTCGCAAAATGCGCAGCGGACTGAGCTTGAGCGGTTGCTTGCTGTCCACAATACTGTTGAAAGAATATCAACAGTGCGACCAAAGGCTGGTTTGCTGGAGGGCAGGCTCATCGCGCTGCTTACGCTCTCGGGCCTGACGTCGCCGGAGACCAAAGCCTCAGTTCCAATCAACCTCATTCCTCAGTCGCACGCGCTGTACGCCGGAACACAGTTAATAACGTTCAAAAAGACAATCCAGGGAGCCCTGCCGAACGAGTGCATACCGGATGCTTGGATTGTCATTGATCGAATGCCAGTCAACGAGTCCAACGAAATCGACACACGACGCCTCCGAACATGGACCCAGAACATCAACAACGATATTCTCCAGCAAGCCCTGAGCTTAGAGAACCAGGAACCTCTGGAACCCGCCACAACCGGTATGGAGAAATCTCTCCAGAGGCTGGTGAGCAAGGTTCTCGACCTACCACAGACACAGATCGGCGTCAATCTCTCCTTCTGCCAACTTGGTGGCGACGAGATGACTGCGATGGAGCTTGTAGCGCGGTGTAAGCACGAATCCATCTACCTGAGCACAATAGAGGTCCTCGAGTCAACTACGCTGGCAGAGCTTGCTGCGCTCGCAGCATCGCGGGGCGGCTTGGCACACAAGTGGGATGAGGAAACACTAGACATCTTCGACCTCTCACCAATGCAACATCTTTACTTTCAGACTGCCATGGGCGGCGATCCCAGGAAGCGATCTTCGTCGGATGGTTGTTACCGTTTCAACCAGAGCTTGCTACTCCGATTCAAAACGGAGTTTACCATGGAGGATATTCAGGCCGCCATGGAGGCCGTCGTGGGCCATCATCCGATGCTGAGGTCACGATATAGCCGCGGTCTCCATGGCTGGGTCCAAAGGATCCTTCCCGATGTTTCGAGCTCCTACAGCCTCTCTCACGCGACGATAACATCGGAGCGTGAGCTCGAGGTCATCATCGAGAACACGCAACGGTCCATCAACGTTGAGACAGGACCCGTGTTTGCTGTCGACTATTTGACCACCCACGATGGCCAACACATGATATACCTTGCAGCCCATCATCTGGCCGTGGACCTCACCTCTTGGCGCGTCATCATCCATGATCTGGATGAACTTTTGGAGAATGGGAGCTTGTTGTCCCAGAGGTCTATGCCATTTTACAAATGGGTCGACATCCAGAAAGGCTCTGTTCAGGGACTGGAGCCTAGAGATTTACTCCCATTCCCGGTTCAACCTGGTGATTACGCATACTGGGGCCTCCAAGGGATGCCGAACAATTATGGGGATGCCCTCGAAGTCAGCTTTACCCTCAGTCAAGAACTAACATCACTCCTCCAGAGCTCCTGCAACCAAGTATTTAGGACCGACTCTGTCGATATATATCTTGCCGCTTTGATGTTATCGTTTGCGCAGACTTTCCACGACCGGTCGGTCCCGGTAGTCTGGAATCAGGAACACGGAAGGGATGCTTGGAGCCGCGATGTCGACATTTCCGAGACTGTGGGGTGGTTCACCTCTCTGTGTCCCATCAACGCCAAAGTCGAGAGCTCAGATGACTTTGTTGGAGTCCTTCGCCGCCTCAAAGATACGAGACGGTCGATCCCAACACGCGGCTCTCAATACTTTGCTTCACGCTTCTACAGCTATGGCAAGACAAATCTCTTCACACATGACTGGCCGTTTGAGATTATCTTCAGCTATGCCGGATCATTGCAGAATCTGGAGCGGGATAACGGAGTGATGGAACAGCTGGCTATTCCAGGCAGAACACTGGCGTCCAAGACCTCGGACATTGGATCAGGTGTTGGCCGAATTGCGCTGTTCGAGGTCAGCGCTATGGTGGACCAAGGAAGTGCCAAGATCAAGTTTCTTTACAGTCGCTTCTCCAAGGATCAGACTCGGATCTCTCAGTGGATACAGAATTACGAACACCTCCTGCTCGAAGCGATTGGGCGGTTGAGATATCACCCTCAAGAGCTGACGCTATCTGATGTCCCTTATCTCGATGTTAGCTACGAGGGGCTGGCCAAGTTCAACAAGCAGCGGCTGACTGCTCTCGGGCTCCCTACCGTCCGCGACCTCGAGACCGTTTTCCCGGTCACCGCCGTACAACAAAGCATCCTGATCAGCCAGTCCCAACGACCAGAAGCCTGTTATTTGCACGCCATCTACGAATTCGCATCCCCGAGCGGCGACCCCATTGACACGGCTAGGATCTGCGCAGCATGGCAACAGGTAACACTGAGACATCCGGCACTGAGGACAGTCTTTACCGAGAGCGTCAGCCAAACAGGTCTTTGGGACAAGGTCATCTTGCGGAGAGCATCCCCGGAAATGCTATTTATCGATACAGCCCCAGCAGACGACCCCGTCTACGAACTCTGCAACCTCCCGTACCTCAGAGCATCAGATAACAAGCCCCTCCACCGCCTCACGGTCTGCAAGGCTCCCACCAGGACCTTTGTTAAGCTCGACATCAGCACTGCGCTCTGCGACTCAACCAGCATTCACATCCTCTTTCACGACCTCCGCCGCACTTATGCTACAGAGCGGGCTATCATTGACCCCGCCCACTTCTCTTACCCGCAGTATCTCCAATTCCTCAAGGTCGCCCGCCATGAGTCCAGTCTCGACTTCTGGCGGGACAGGCTGCTCAACGTCAGCCCCTGTTTCTTCCCCAAGCTGAGCATCGCACCAGACGAGCAACGGTTTGCGAACGCCTGCCTGGATCTGGAGATCACCTCATACGACCTTTCGGCTTTTGCCAGAACCCAGCGAACCTCGGTAGACGCAGTTCTTCGTCTTGCCTGGGGTCTTGTCTTGCGATGCTTCACCGGATCCAACAGTGTATGCTTCGGTTACCAGACTTCGGGGAGGGACGATTCGATCGAGGGCATCCGACATGCTGTAGGCTCTTTTGCCAACACAATAACGTGCAACTACGATCTGCTGGCTTTCAGTCCGTTGAGCCTGGCCCTGCAGATGGTAGATCAGCAACTGGCGGCTTGTCTGCTGCACCAGAGCTTCACCATGGCCGAACTGCGACATGCCATGGGTATGAAGGGCACCGATCGTCTCTACAACTCCTGCTTAACCTTCACCGAAGAACCGGGCGGCCTCAATAGCAAGTTCACAACCAGAACCAACTTTGAGCTCAAGGCGATTTCGTTGCAGCAAACTTTCGATGTAGATGTTGTCATCAACACGCGATTTTCGTCTGGCAGACTGACGGTCGACATCGGTCAGCGGATCATGCCGCCTGAACAGGCATTGAGCGTGGCAAACACTTTCGGAAAAGCTGTCCGCTCCATCCTCGCCACGCCAAACGCGACGGTTGGCCAGCTTGATCTATTCACCGATCGGGACTACGCCCAGATCTTGGCCTGGGATTCGGGATCTAAGCAAAATGCCACTGCCGACAGCGTGGTTCACGAATTAGTGGCCAAGCAAGCCACCTTGCAGCCGCATTCTCAGGCCATCTGTTCCTGGGATGGCAATTTCACGTATGAGGAACTGGAGGAAGAAGCAACGAAGCTCGCTCATTACCTGGTGGATCAGGGTGTTGGCTCTCATACCGTTGTGCCAGTCGCTATGGAGAAATGTCGCTATGCGCCCCTGGCCATGCTCGCCGTCCTCAAGTAAGCCTTGTCTTGATTCTCCCCTTGGCAGTCCTTTGCCATTCGTGCTTGAAGCTAATGGTATGTACAGATCCGGAGCGGCTTTTGTTCCCGTTGATGCTCTGGAACTCGGCATGATCCAGCCCATCTTCGAGCGACTCAACTCGAGGGTGGCGATAGCGTCAGAGGAAGCAGCGGCGGTTCTCGGCAACCTTTTCGATAAAGTTGTGACAGTATCGCCCGATTTCATGAGACACTTGCCGGGCGACAAGGGACAACTGAACTCGATGGCTACCCCTGCTGACCCCGCATGCATAATCTTCGTTCCCACGTCGTCGAACGAGGCTCGGGGTGTATCGTTTAGCCACGCGGCGCTGTCCACGACCCTTCTCGGACAGGGACCTGCCGCGCGAATATCTTCGCTCAGTCGTGTGATGCAACTGTCGTCATTTAATGTGGACGTGTGTATCTCTGAGATATTTGTGCCGCTGGCTTGCGGCGGATGCGTGTGCGTTCCTTCGCCAAGCGAACGACTTCGGGACTTCGCCGCTGCCGTCAATCGCATGCAGGTCAACTGGAGTTACATGACCCCCCTGCTATCGCGCAAGGTTGACCCCGCGCTTGTCCCATCGCTCAAGGCTGTCTGTTTCCGAACCCGGAGCCTGGATGAGGACACGTTCAATGCCTGGCACGGGAGAGCCAATGTCATACTTGCCTATGGACCCCAGGATGTCTGCCCGCTCGGCATCAGCTTCCTCGAAGCACTGGGCCCACACCAGCTCAGAAGCCTAGGACGGCCCTTCTCGGGAACCCTCCTCATTGTCAACCCGGAGGAGCCAAAGAAACTCATGCCCATCGGCGCAGTGGGCGAACTCGTCGTTGAAGGGCCTACTCTTGGTTGCTACTACCCTAACAGGGAATCCATGATAACGCCCGCAATGACGCCTCCGGGCGTCATGCCTAGCTCCAAGAATCGATATTTGAGGACGGGCCACCGGGCGAGATACACCGAGGGCGGCTTGATGGAGTTCATCTCCAGCAGCCAGCGCGAAGCGGCAGGCTCGAGCGACAGGGCGACCAGTATTACCGATGTGGAGCAACATATCCGGCGTTGCCTCGGCCAAGGTCTCGACGTGGTTGTGGAGACAATGTCTTTCCGAGGTTCAAAGTCTGATACACTCCTCGCGGCTTTTGTGGAACTTGGTGACAAGTTCTTTGAGAGCGACGAAGATCTCATGGCACTGAGTCCGGCGATCAGGGAGCAAATCTCGATGGCCAAGCAGATTGTCGAGACGGGCTTGAAACACGTCCTCCCGCCGTCCATGGTTCCATCCATCTACATCCCGGTCAAGTACCTTCCCGTTACACCGTCTCTCAAGGCGAACCGCCGCCGTCTTCTCAAGATGGTGCAGGGCATGTCGAAAGAGCAGCTCCTGGCGATCTCCACATTCCCCAAGTCGAGAGACGCGAAACTCCAACATCTCAAGCCGCTGCCGCTCACACAGAGCGAAGAGCAGATGAGGAGCTTGTGGGCCAAGACTCTTGGTATCGAAGAGACTGCTATTGGGGCTCTGGACACGTTCTACGGACTTGGTGGGGATGAGATCCTGGCAGCGCAGCTGGTGGCGGCCTGCCGTAACGAGGGGCTCTCCATCCCCATCGCCGACGTGATTGCAAAGACATCGCTGACCGAGCTTTGCCGAGCCGTTGTCATGACCGAGTACCCGCAGTCGGCAGTGCCCTCCCCGGTTCCCACGGTGGCCGTCCTCCCCGGAGCTACGACTGCGAGCCCAACGGCGGTTAAGGAGGCCTTTATCGAGAAAGTCATTGCCCCAAAGATTGGTGTCGAGGCAAGCGCCATCAAGGACGCTGCCGAAGCCTCGACAGTCCAGATCCGGAGCATCGAGACTGGCATGCTCAGAGGTCGGGCCAACATCAACTACCTGGTCTTCAATTTTACCGGCCCTGTCGACGCTAAGAAACTGGAAGAAGCATGCATGACGCTGATGACAATTCATCCCATGTTGCGCACTGCCTTCATCCCTTACAACCGCCGTGTATACCAGGCCGTCATAAAGTCGCCCAATATCGAGTTCAGGAAGCAGTTTGGCGCGGCCTGGCGCTTGGCGAACATGACAGAGAAAACCATCCGGAAAGATCAGTCATCCGCCATTGCTTTCTGCACTCCCATGACCAAGTTCATGTTCATTGACGGTGGAAAGCAGTCGACGCTTGTAGTGCGACTGTCCAAAGCCCAATACGATGACCTCTCGATTGCCCTGTTTGTCAAAGACCTTAAGAGACTGTACGACACCAACCAGAACCCACCACGACGACCGACGTACTGCGACTTCATGCGGTCCGCCCAGGTTGCGAACTCACAGGGAGCCGAGGGTTACTGGAAGGCACTGCTTGAGGGTGCGTCCATCACACAAGTCGTGAGCCACACACGTCCCTACCAAGTATCATCCAACGCCAAGACGATCCGCCAGTTGATGCCGCTTGGTTCCCTCTCCAGTCTGGGCATATCTTTCGAGACGGTCCTGAAAGGCGCATGGGCCATGGTGCTTGCCAGTCTGTCTGCATCATCTGATGTTGTCTTTGGGGAGCTCATCGACGGCCGCAATGTAAGGCTCAGCGGTGGGCACTCGGTCGTCGGAGTGTTGGGCCCGACCATCAACACGATTCCTGTCCGCGTCCAGTTCCCCGACGACCCCCTCACGCCGCTCAGCCTCCTCCAGTACATCCATGCGCAGCGCATCTCGGGCATTCCGTTTGAGAACATGGGAACACTCAATATCGTGGAGCGGTGCACTCCCTGGCCCTACTGGAGCCGCTTTAGCTCTGTGGTGCAGCACCAGTACGAAAACACGGCCATCAACCCTTCCGAGCCCAAGTCATTCCATCTCGGTTCGGCTGTTTGCAAGTTTACTGTCATGGAGGCCAAAGCCCAGGACGTTCCTGATCTCTTGGTCAAATCCATCGTGCGCGGGCCTGGGCGCATTGAGCTATCCGTTACCTTTTGCGCCGATCGGGTCCCTGAGGCCTTTGCCGACCACGCGCTGCGTATGCTGTGCGCGACTGTTAACCTACTCACCAGCGTCAGCATCATGCAGCCCATCATTCCCCCCGGCCAGCAGTATCGAGGCATGCAAAAGAGCATTCCCCTCCCCCCCAACTCACTGCCCCCGTCATCGACGGGTGGGCCTGATGCCGAGGCCGCCAAATCGCTCAGCCAAGACCAGACACACGCCATCCAGGCCATGATTGCCCAGACGTGGACATCCGTACTGAATCCCCGGGTTCTCGGTGTTCCCGAAGATCAAGTCCATAACGCCGCCTTCTTTGACCTCTGGGGAAGCCTTATTCCAGCCGCTCAGCTGACGGCCCAGCTCAACCGTGACATGCCTCGGCTAGGATTTACGGGCATCGACACCGGCGCTATTAAGCTCACAATGGAGGAGATTATCGAGAACCCGACAATGCTGAAACAGTTTGAGCTTATCGCGACCAAGGTTCGAGACCTGTATGTCAGCCCTGGCCAGAAGCCAAAGGACAAGGAGCCGGAAAAGAATGTGGACGGCATCAAGTCTCTTCCGCTGCGAAAGAAGCCAACAGTTATTGTATCGGCTTCGACAGCGGCTTTGGGGAGCCGAATCCGCCGACTAGCCAGCACCGTAACCCGATCGCCCATCTCCAGTAAACCGTCCACCCCGTCATTTTCGACGAGCGCACCAGCATCTCCAGTAGCTCTAGGCATAGCATCGGCTGTCCAGCATCTCATATCCCCAATCTCGTCGCCGAGAATCGCAGTCACACCAGCGCCGGCGACGGAGTCGGAGCTGGCCGCTACCACGACCAGCCCCGTCGCCCGCGACCCCCCGCAACTACCAAACCTTCCGGTATTCGGAACAATCGAGGAAGAACCCGAAATCCTTGGCTCAGTGACGCTTATGCCACGAGAAATGAGCGCCAGCTCGATGGACAGCATGACGGACGGGAGCAGCGCTAGCAGCCGCCATAGTGCAGAAGACGACGGAGACCGCTCGGTGTCAAGCCCTCCAGAATTTCGCGGCGAGGAAGACGATATCGTCAGCCCATTAAGTGCTGTGAGCCCCAACAAACGCTTCTTCGAACCCATTCGACCCGGATCTATGAATCCCAGCCCCATTTCGAGTCCTCGCATCACGCCACATTCTCCACCCATTGGATCATCAATATCTAAGAAAGAGAGGACTGCAGTCTTGAACAAGACAGGCATGTCACCTGTTGTGTAAACGCTGGACGATCTCCATATACCGTTACCTTTTTTTCTCTCTTTTTTGTCATTTCCAGGTTCTTTGTAGGATGACACGACTTCATGGCGCGGTGTTAGGGGATTGGATTTGGGTTTGCTTATGACAGAAAATGAACCAAGCCGCGGCGTTTTGGTGTTGTTTTGAGAAGGGAGAATTGGGAATGGGATGGAATGGGAACCGGACTGGGAGCTCTATACCTTTGCACACATTACATCAATTGACCAAGAACATGTTTGAGCGTGTTTAAGTTGTGTACGATTTGGATAGCTTCCTGTCAACCGGATGACATTGGGTGAAACACAAAATTGTTTAGTATCTACTGTTAGACATGTCCGTCGCGCGGGCTTGGTCTGATGACTGGAGCCGCTCCCGAGATTATGCAAATGGAATAACTTCCAGATTCTTAGCTACATTGTACTGTTTTTGTCTGTTTGGCGCTTGGCCAATCTGTGAATCATGATCCATGACTGAACAGCTTGACTCGACACATGGGGGATGCGCCACCAGACCAGGCAAGAAACCACTCCCCAGCTTTGTGATTAGGTATGAAATTAGGGGTAGCGTAATAAAACATCGAAAATCTAACGAGGGAGGGTCTAAGACATGGTGATGCTGAGACAAGAGGGAATGAAAGCAAAAGAATGAAATATCCTCCCGATACGCAGAAAGGGGAATCAAAGTCTAGAAACACAAGACATTGCAATTATCAACACCTGATCAATGTGATCAATCCAGATTTTGTGCCTCACACATCTTCCTGTACAGTCCACCTAGAGCAACCAGCTCGGCGTGTGTTCCCCTCTCCACTACCCTGCCACCATGGAACACGCAAATAGCATCTGCCTCTTTGATTGTCGACAGTCTGTGAGCAACGGCCAGGGTAATGCGCTCACCCTCTCTTGCTGCCTCGGCTAGGGAGCTCTGCACGATCTTTTCGCTCTCGGTATCGAGAGCACTGGTTGCCTCATCAAGAAGAAGCACCTTGGGCTTGCGAATCAAGGCTCTTGCGATGGCGATACGTTGCCTTTGGCCGCCCGAGAGCTGCGTGCCGTTAGGTCCAGCGAACGTAGCAAGACCATCAGGAAGGGAGGAGACGAAGTCCCAGGCATTAGCCGCGCGGAGGGCAGCCTCGACCTCGGAGTCGGGGACCTTGGTATCGATGTCGGAGTCGTCGAGGTCAACGCCGAGAGCAATATTCTCGCCGATGGAACCCTGGAAGAGGGTAGGCTCCTGCTGAACAAGAGACACAATTCGTCGGTACAGGCGGGGGTTAAGGTCGGTTAGGGCGTCACCGGCGATGTGGATGCTGCCGGTAGAGGGGTCGTAAAAGCGTTCCAAAAGAGACACAATGGTGGATTTTCCGCAGCCCGAAGCGCCAACCACGGCAAGGAACTGGCCCTTTTCGATGGTGAGATCGACGCCCTTGAGGACTGTCGTGTCGGGGCGCAGGGGGTACGAGAACCGGACGTGGTCGAGCGCAATAGGTCCACCTGAACTGGGGGCATTGTCTTGATTGGCGGGGGTTTGCTGGACCACAGGCTGGAGTTGAGCCAGCCAGTAAACGTAATTGGCGGCGTTTTGGCCTTTGGACATGCCTGAGAACCCGTTAGTGACCTGTCTGGCTGAATTGCACGGGGAACAAACTGGTAGAAAACATGAACAGCTGCGCGGTTGCCTGCCCAGAGAAGAAGACGCCCATGAAAGTTACAAAGAACTCGTACATGGTGATCTCGCCAAAGGAGACCAGTCGACAGCCATACCAAAAGCCCAGTGCCATAAACCAGTACTCAATGGACTGCGTCAGAGCGAACCAAATCAACATGGTGCAAAGTGGGCGGACGGATCCGTTCACGGCATGATCCAGCTCGCCGGTGTACTTATCGAGGACGGCATCTTCAATAGCCAGCGATGACACAGTTCGAATAGCGTTGATAGCTTCAGAGGCAATAGCGGCGCTGCGAGAGTGACGCTGGGACACGTTGTGGTCCAGCCTTGAGTCAAAGCGAATCTTGGCATAGCCCGAGCCAATCAGAGGAGGCAGCCCTGCAAAGACAACAACGAGGCCCAATTTCCAGCTGTGAGCAATACCAAGTACACTGCAAGCTAAAACATTGAGGATGGCAATGAAGATAAGGCCGATGTTGGTGCCCATGAGCTCGAAGATAGCCTGGGGGTTCGAGTCCACCCGGCTAGCGAGAGCACCAGTGTTGTTCTCGGGCCGGTCAAAGAACTGTAAATCCTGCCTCAGCATGTCGCTCAGAATTTGCCTCCTATATTTGTGCGAGAGGCTCTGGAAGGTAGTTAGCACTCGTTTAGACAGACGCAGGGAGAGAGAACTCTTTACCTGAGAAATAATGTTGCACCACCATCCCAAGAGGAAGTAAGCAACGAACAAGCCGGCAGCAAGAACAATGAACATGGATGCAAAGAAGTTACCACGATCAACCATTTCCTGGCCTGTCAAAGCAAAGACATCCATCACCTTCGCCAAGAGGATTGCTTGACCAGGGAATGCAGCACAACCCAGGACACAGCCGATGAACATCATGAAGAAAGCCCACTTCAAGTCCGGGTTATCGAAAATCAGTCGCTTGACCACGCTGACTAAACCCTGCTGTTTGTAGTTCTCGAAGTTGTCGCGCTCCCGCTGTTCGTCTAAGCGTTTCTGGTCAGACGTCGGATATCGCGTCATGGTCTTGACCGCGTCGACGGCATGCTCTTCGCCCTCAGCATTCGTATCATCTTCTTCCGAGTCAGAGGAGGACACTTTGCCAGAAACAGTCAAGTCCTGAACCCTGAAGAGTCTAGCATAAACGCCGTCGTGGGCAATCAACCCTTCGTGGGTGCCTTGCTCAACAATTCGGCCCCTGGTCATGACAACAATGTTATCGGCTTTGCGAATGGTTGCGAGCTTATGGGCAATGACAATGGTAGTGCGGCCTTCAGATGCCTTATCCAGAGCTTGTTGGACAATGCCTTCGGCATGAGGATCAAGAGCGCTGGTGGCCTCATCGAGAAGGAGAACCTTGGGTTGAGAAACAATGCTTCGCGCAATGGCGACGCGTTGCTTCTGGCCACCAGAGAGAAGTCCACCACGCTGGCCGATTTCGGTGTCGTATCCTTCTGGTAACTCAGAGATAAAGTCGTGCGCGTAAGCTATCTTGGCTGCTTCCTGGACTTGTACCATTTGCTCTTCCTTTGATGCCTTCTCCCACTTGGTTCCGACGAGTCCATGGGCAATGTTTTCAAAAACAGAGCCCTGGAACAAGACAGGTTCTTGCTGCACCAACCGGACATTTCTGCGAAGCCAGTTGATGTTCAACTTGTCGATTGGACGCCCATCAAGCTTGATGGAACCTGAAGTAGGGTTGTACCACCTCTCAATCAGCCCGACGATCGTGCTCTTGCCCGATCCGCTTTGGCCAACGAGAGCAGTGACCTTTCCGGACGGGACGACAAGGGAGAAGTTTTCCAGGACCGTGACGCCGGGTCTAGTGGGATATGAGAAGTTCACACTCTCCAACTCCACCTGCCCGACTGTCTCCGACGGAGTTTCCCCTGAGGGATCAAAGGGGTCAATCTCTGACACGCGGTCGATGAGTTTGAAAAGCTGGGCGGCGGCGGAGGCAGACCGAGCAAAGTCCATTGTGTATGGTGCGAGAATTGTCAGGTTGATGGCGCCAATGACGACTGAGAATAGGACAGTGAAGATGTCGCCCGGCGTTTCGATATCACCGCGTGCGAGCATGTTGATGCCTTGCCAGAATGCCAAACCGAACCCGAGGTAGATGATAGTGTACTCGGCCGAGTACAGAATGCCGAGAATTGGTGACAACTTGTTTCCTGTCTGGTGTGCATCGGTGAGGTATTCGTCAAATTTTTTTACGAGCCGGGCCCGAATGCTGAATGCATGGACAGTACGGGCCGAGGCGAGAACTCCCTCGGCGTACGAGTTGGCCTGGTTGAGGGTGTCTAGAATCTTGGTCTCAAAGCCAGCCATAATGCCGGCAGTAATGGCCATGACAATAATGGTGGCGGGCGCGATGCAAAGGCAGATCAGCGTCAGTTTCCAGTGGGTGACGAAGGCGACGACGAAGGCGGTCACAAAGGCAGCGAGACCCTGGAAGGTGAGGCCGAACTTCTCCGAAATGCCAGCCTGGATGAGTCGTCCATTGGAAGTAGCCTGGGTAGCAATGGAGCCACCGGTTCCGAGATCGAAGTAGGCGATTTCCTGACTGAGGGCCGCCTTGAGGTAGACGCGTCGAATATTGCGGGTGATACGATAACCGACGTAGGTCAAGAGAGTGTTGTACGTGTACGACAAAACGAACCTGCCAACGCCAACGTAGACAAAATAGAGACTATGACGAGGTCAACAGTGGCCATACGCATCCAGCAAGAGAAACATACGCAAGGTCGCCAGCATCTTTGCGGAACTGGTCGGGGGACGACACGCCAGTTGTGTACTTGGCGATGACGGTGACAAATTCTCCGAAAATCAGATTCTGGAGAGCGATACCGGCACCAGACGCAAGAGCTGCCACAACAGCAATGGCCTGCAGCGAGTATTCAAACGTGCCTGCGTACTTGAAGATGCGCTGTAGCAGTTCCAGTCAGTCCAACTCCATCACGAGGAAAAGAGGCCAACGCACCCAATATGCACCCCAGGCGTCTTCATCTTCTTTATCTTCGTCTTTTGGTACGTCGGTGACGGGCTCTGCCTTGACGTCTTTGTCGGCAGAAGGCACGACAGACGCTATGTCTTTCTCGTCCTTGTCGGTCGCTGCTGCCATGGTCGCTTGTCAGTGGGGCAGCTGCAGCAGAAGCGCAGAAGGGCAGGAGCGATTCGCAGCAGAAAAACCTACCGTTCAAGCAGAAGGCGATGGCGCGTCCGTAACTTGTAAAACCCCGTCGGTCAACTTGGCGCCAAGCTGGGAGGTCTTTTTCGTCAGAATAAGTGGCGGGAGTGGAGTTGTCCCGCTGGCCGGCGTGACGCAGCGCAGGCCGCGCGACGCGCGGGATCCGAACATGCCAAGGCTGTGTTACGGGGCCGCAAAACGTCAGACACCCGACTTCATCTTTTGCTCCGGGATCGCGCCTGCCCGGGAAATGAGCACGATTGAGACACCACTGACCCGTAGAATTCTTGGGATGGAGTCCCCCCTAGCGGATGCTACCAGCAGCACAGTGCCAGTGCCAGTGCCAGCAGTTCCCCGAGCAGCAAGTCCGCTCGATTTGCCCCACGCCAAGACATTCGCTAACTTTTCTCCCATCCAACTCAATAGTGCGATGCATGTCGCGCTCGCAAGGTATCTTCCCCATGGGTGTGCAGGCCGCCCTCTACGCTCTAGTACTGACAGAAGGGAAGATACGCTGCAACCGCGAGGTTCCCTGCGCACATTGTCTGCATGCCAAGATCGAGTGTGGTGTCAACCTCGAGGCGAGGGCGAAAGAGAAGAGAGCGCGCATTCTTCTAACTCCTCAATAGTAGGCCTACCTGGACAATAGGTCACTGATGCCAATCAGTGCAGCCAGCTGCTGACTGATGCCATAGCGAAAAGAAGATTGACCATATTGACCGACGCTTGGACGGTGTCATCCGCCTGCTTGAGGATCTCAGGGCACAGCTACCCCCCAAGCTACAGCTTCCCCAGGACTCATCCCCAGAGCCAGTTGGCACGCTGTCTGCTAAAGCCCCCTTTTCTATTCCAAGTCCTGCCAGTCAAGCTAGCCATGATAGCACTACCGGGCCGCTTGTTGAGGGCGATTCATCGCTCACCGCTCACTCGGTCTTCGCAAACGACCTTCTTCGTAAGATTGTCGACCAAGACTCGAGTCTAGACATGCAAGACACAGTCGACACACTGCGCGTCCTCGTCGATGCCATGAAGCAACAGCCCGCTGCCCAGGAAATGACGTATCCTAATGCCAAGGTCGTTCAGACTTCAGCCGCTGCCACTCTTCGCGCCTGTCAACTCCCGCCTATCCAGAAGACGGTTTCCATTCTCAAGTTTGCCAAGTGTGAGACTTCATTTCATTTCCGGATTCCCAGCTGATTTTCTAACGCTTCTGTCCTCATCCAGCCGGCTCCGTGACGCCCATGGCATGGATCTACGAGCTGTTCCCGGTAAACATGTTCCCTGAGACCTGCATGAGGGTCTATTTCAGCGATGACTACACACTCGCCGACTTCATCATTGTCAACTCCGGCCTCCACGCTCTGTTTTGGGCCCAAGCCCATTTGACATCGACACACGACCGGGAGGAGTATGAAAAGCTGTCATTTGACTGCGCTGCAAACATGGGAGTTGCCCTCGCCAACTTGCCACTCCATCTCCCGGCCAATACTGACTACATAATGGCACTTGTTTCAGGGGCATTCTATGCCGTTGAGCTCACAAAACCAACGCTCGGCTGGGTGTTGATATGCAAGGCTTCGGAGCTTTGCCAGACGCTTGGCTATCACCGGGCGGAATCCTACCAAGCGGACCGACCCGACGACGCCCGGCATAAACAGCTCCTCTTTTGGGCAATTTACACGCTGGAAAAAGGTATCAGTCTCCGATTGGGCCGTTGCTCCACAATTCAAGATTACGACATCACCGTCCCCCATCCCGTCAGTGACGACCCAAGACGTATGGCTATTTGCGAGTTTACCACAGCGTGGGTCGAATGTGCAAGGATCCAAGGCCAAATATACGAGCGTCTCTACTGCCCTGAAGCCATCCGCCAGTCTGAGAGCACTCGGCGGGCCAGAGTACAAGCTTTGGTGGAGGATCTAGAGAAGCTGGAAACTTATACTACGGGAATATATGTGAGGATCCCATTCTGAGTGATTACCATGTTTAAGCTGACTCGGCGTAGGAGAGATTTCACCAATGGTGTAGTGAGCATGTTGGCGAGGACTTGACTAGGTTTTTCGACGCATCAGACAGAGTCCTCCGCTTGTCTCTACTGACGACTTGCTACCGTGCTACCCCTAATCCCACCGGGTCTCCAACCACGTTCAGTCCCGAGTGTATTAGCGCAGCCAGGGAAACACTTGATCTTCACCAAGAATGCATGGCTATGAATGACAAGGGCAATCTCGGGCTGTTGTTGACATACCTGAACTGGTAAGCTACTGTCTGCCCCCTCTTTCGCCTGTCCCGACTAACTAACTGCCATGCAAAGGACCATCTTGTTCTCGCCCTTTGTCCCTTTTGTCGTACTTTTTTGTCAAGTTATCGAAACACGCGACCGTACGGATCTCAGTCGGTTGCAGGCCTTTGTCGCATCTACCACCGTTTCGACTCCTCAAGGATATCCAGCAAACGAGGCTTTAGCAAAGTCACACAAACTCTTCCAGGTGCTTTGCAACATTGCCACTCACTACGTGGATCGTCAAGAAGCCTCAGACCGGCAAAAAGCGGCGTCCACCGAAGCCGGAGAAGTCCCATCAAGCGGGCAGGCTGGAATAAATGATGGAATCGACGCCTACTTGGCTACGTTGGGATTTCCTTCACAGAATGTAGCAGACCACCACCAACCCCCCAACTTTGTGGGAGCTGAGAGCCAGACAGCGGAAGAATCAGCTCTAAGGGGGGTGAACCCCATGTTATGGATGGGTAACGGAGCGCAGTTGGAAGACTGGTTCTACAACAACCAACAAATGATGGAATTCCTGGAGGATGGGGGACCTGGTTTTAATTAGGAAGGACAGATCTGGTCTTTGTCATACTTTTCGCTTCAGCCATTCCGCCACAAACCGTGACTCCTGGATGGATCAGATTTCCTTGCAGCATGCTAGCCCAAAGTCTCAGGCCAGGTTCAGTTGGTGCCGGAACCCCCGGCGAAGTGTGGTGGGTGTTAACTTTATTCGGACTCGTTTACGTCCATGCTAGTGATCTTCCAGGTGTTAGAATATGGGACTTTGTGACCACTGAGCAGGGGTTTATTAGATATCCAAAAAAAAAAGCTGAAGCGCTACTTTAAATGCGTGGAAGAAAAATATTTGAACCTCAACTCGGTTTCAAAACCCAAGACCTTGTACCTCCGCGTGAAGCCCTCGAGCTATTCTCGTTACACCTTTTAAAGTCGATGAAATGCAGCAGCAGGTTGGTTGTTGGGGCTATCGTAATAGATCCGAGGGGTTCCAACTTCATCTCCCAGCTTGCCAGTCGGATCATGTCACATTGGAGAGTTTGGTCTCGTCAGGATCAGACCACTCTGTTGCTCCGTGGAAAAGCGCCTGCATCTCCGCGGATAACCAAAAACACATCGCCGGGACGACCGGTTAAGAAGAAGAATTGAGGTGAGGGGTGCATCAGTGCATCACGGCGAACACAAACACGAAAAAGGAAATGCAGTCTCCCAAACTGATGTGACGCAACAATGCTGTAGCACGGGCCGGAGTACCAGGTCGATATGAATATCACCAGGTTTTCCCCGCCCTTTGACGAACGGATGACGCGGGAGTATTGCGCATCTGCAGCTTTTATGCTTTTATGCGACCCTTGTTTACCAGACTTTAGACGAACACTCTAGGTGCATGTAACACGACATGGAACAGTTCCGCTGATATAAATCTACTTATTACTACCTCCTCCCCTTTTTTCGGTTCTTTCTGTCTCTCACCAATCTACTCCCCTCTAGCCATGCTCTCTTCCTCCCTCCTCCGCGCTCGTCTCCAACACCACTACTACCAGACCCCAACACTCACCCTCCTGTCCCGTCTCTCCAGTACCGGCACCACCAGTCAACGACAACCCAAAATGGGCACCACCAACCCCCCCTCGTTTCCCTTTGCACGTCCCACCCCGCTGGATCCGCCCGCGGAATTCGCCTCGCTCCGTAAATCCAACCCCGTCTGTCCTGTACAACTTTTCGACGGAGCGCCCGCCTGGCTCGTGACGCGATATCGCGACGTATGTGCCGTCGCCACAGACCCGCGTCTTTCCAAGGAACGACACCGAGCCGGATTTCCAGAATATAATGCGGGAGGAAGGCTGGCGGGGAAGGCGAGGCCCACGTTTGTCGACATGGATCCGCCGGAGCATATGCGGCAGCGGTTAGCTCTCTCTCTTCTCTCTCCGCTCCCCTATCTTACCCTTTCATTTTTATTTTATTTATTTATTTTATGTTTGTTTATTTGTCTGTCCCCATCGCTGGTTTCTTTCTTTCCGAGACGGAAAGATGTTTTCTAGCGAAACAAAAGGGAGTGATGAGATATACAGAGGGTAGTATTATTCTGATGAAAGACGATACAGGAGCATGGTAGAAGCCTTCTTCACGCCCGAGCACGTTGCTGGGATGCGTCCGTATATCCAGAAAACTGTCGACGATTTGTTGGGAAAAATGATCCAAAAGGGATGTGAAGGGGGACCGGTGGACTTGGTGGCTAACTTTGCGTTGCCGGTGCCCTCTTTTGTGAGTTTTTCCTCTCTTCTTTTCTCTTCTTCTGGTTTGGTCCAGTCATATGCTGCTTACGTGACTGGAACAAGACAAGAAAGGGTTCGCTGATATTGGCAACGCAGATCATATACACCATCCTCGGCGTCCCGTTTGAAGATCTGCAGTGGCTGACCAACGAGACAGAGGTGAGGTCGAGCGGCAGTTCGAACGCGAGAGAGGCCTCGGCCGCGAATCAGTATGTTCTCCTCTCTACCCGTTTGTAGCGTGTGCTGATTTGGACAGGAAAATTCTTGATTATATGGCCTCTCTCGTCGAGAAGCGCATGAAAGAGCCCAAAGACGACCTCATCAGCCGCTTGGTGGTCGAACAAGTCCAAACAGGACATCTCGAGCAAGCCGAAGCGACACAGATGGCGTTCTTGTTGCTTGTTGCAGGAAACGCCACCATGGTGAGCATGATTGCTCTGGTGAGTTTCTTTAACAGACAGAAAAAAAAAAGCAAATTAAAGTTGCTGATATGATCCAGGGCGTCGTGACTCTCCTTCAACACCCCAACCAACTCGCTGAGCTGAAAGCTGACCCGAAAAAATGGTCTGCTTCTTTTGTTGAGGAGCTTTGCCGTTACCACACGGCTTCGGCAATGGCGATACGTCGAGTTGCCAAGGAAGATGTGGAGATTGGTGGGAGGGTGGGTTTCCTTTCACCTGTGGGAGGTATCGAGCTCACTAACACTTGACATTCACATAGCCCATTCAAGCAGGAGAAGGCATCATCGCCTCCAACCAATCTGCCAATCGCGACGAGGAGATCTTCAAGAACCCTGACGAGTTCAACATGCACAGAGAATGGCCTGCCGAAGATGCTCTTGGTTTCGGTTATGGCGAGCATCGCTGCATCGCCGAGCATCTGGCCAAGGCGGAGTTGACGGTCGTGTTTGGTACGTGTTTATCTCTCTTGGACTTTTTGAACTGTTTGAGTTGTGTGAGTGTCTGACCAGAATGAATTTGTAGAAACCATCTTTCAGAAACTGCCCAATCTGAAGCTGGGCGTTCCGTTTGACCAGATTCAGTTTAGTGACCCGCACAGGGATGTTGGGATTCAGAAGCTTCCAGTGATGTGGTAACTGGGTTGGTGTGTTTGGTTCTGATGCAATGCTTGGTATTTCTAGCTGAACTGCGCATGCATCATTCTTTTACCTGCTACAGTGTGTGGGTGGAGTAATGCCTCGGAATCATACTGTCCGCTCTTGAAATGTGCACGCAAAGGGTGCATAGAATCTGTGTACTCGTTTTTCTCTCTAACGATGTTGACATGGAATCCAGAATCAAAAGTCCTGGTACATGCACCGCTCCCCGCTCTGATGACACAAAACAACCTTAGGTAGTCTCTTATCTAATCCCACGGTGCACTATTCTCCACAGGCTGATCGTTTTCCTCATCAAAGATATCAAAGCCAAGATGTCTACTCGGATCCAAGAACCGAACCGCACCACCACTTCGATTCTTGGACAGGCCATCAACCTCGTCCCACAGGGCATCTGGAAGTCGTTTCAGATGTAGGTTCTGTCGCATGTGTTCTGGCTGGACAGATTTGGGGACCACGGGAATTCCCCTCTGTACGGCCCAGGCGAGACAGACCTTTTTTGTTTTAACTGTCATTAGTTACGTGAAAGATTGATCCCAAGAGATGATAGAAATCAGGTTGGTTGGTGGGGGGGTTATGGTCTGGTATTTGTAGGTAGGTAAGGTACATACCTGGGCTGGTGTCATTCCCGATTTATTGGCGATGTCGATGATCTACAGTTTCAGTTAACGGTGTTTTTCTCAACACATGAAAATACATGCAAATCAGAAAAGACTAGGTTGAAGATAGGTAGTAGGTACGGTACCGTAGGGTCTGCGGCCGGAAATGGTTCCTCCGGATGACCGCGCACCACAGGAACAGGACGTCCACCAAGTGGTTGATGCGCCATCAGCAAGATGCCATTTTTGGAGGAGAATTCGAATAGCTCGTGTTGTGGGAAATATCTGGACACAACTGTGAGAAAGGTAAGGTAGGCACTCACTCCAGTCCTCAAGGGAGGGAGTGAGGGGAAAGAAAGGCTTACGGGTGAATCTCAACTTGGTTAACGGCGGGCTTGATTCGAGCTACTTCTAGGATGCGTTTGGTTTTGAGAATGTTGAAGTTTGAGAGACCTGTTTCCGGTCAGAGACATTCTCATCATCGGGGGCTGGATTCTTTGACGTGATTACCAATCGAGCGGGCTTTCCCAGATTCAACGAGTTTCTCCATCGCTTTCCATGTCTCGGGATATCTTCTTGAGAGTTCATAGTCAATGACTGGCTTTGAAACGTTCCCTTGTTAGTGGTGTGACAGACGGTGAAGACATCTCGTAGTGGGTACTTGAACAAACAAACCTTCCCGTTGCCACTGGGATGGCGGATTGTCTTGTTGCCCTCTCCAGCTTTGTAGGCATGTGGAACTTGGGCAGTTGTCAGTCGTGGTAAAGGGCGGTCAGTCCTTTACGGTACGTACAATGCATCAAGTACAGGTCAACTACATAACAAGCATGGGTCAGCCGATGTGTCACCAGTTTTCAACACAACCTCAACCTGGTAACTTACCGCAGTCAAGCTGTAAATCTTGCAAAGATACTTCCAGTGCTTTCTCCACATCTGCAGGCTCATGCCAGGTCTGCGCCCTGAAGTTAAGCTCGTTAGCACAGTACTGCCAACATCTGGGGATTTATTTATGTTAGTAATGTCGACCACTCACAGCTTAGAAGTCACAAAGATATCCTCTCTAGAAACCCCGCTCTCTTTGATTGCTTCCCCAATCTCTTTCTCATTTCCGTACGCGTTGGCACCATCGATGTGTCGGTATCCCATTTGCAGAGCTAACTTGACGGCATCCTTGACTCGTGAGTTCCCACCTTCGCCCTGGAAGGTCCCCAGTCCAATGGCGGGAACGGTGTGGCCATTGTTTAGGATGAAACTTGACGGGAGGCTCATCTCAACCTGCTTTGACGGGCTAATCAGTGCTTCTGGTGGTGTTGAGGAAAGGTATCGTACAATGCATGTGCAGTTGGGCGCGTATATGCATGCTTTCGGGCGTCCCCGCATTACGATGTGGGGAGGAGGGCTTGAGACACCCTGATTGGTTAGCTTGGTGGTGACGTGTTGAGGGAGCAAAAGACCCAACCTCCCTTCAAACCTCTCAGGTTGCGCTGTCTTGAATCAAGACACCTGAGCATCTTGGGTACTTTTATGCGTGGTGTGGGAATATCGGCTTCTCTTAACAGCTTGACAACGACTCGTGCGGCCTTCAGGCGCATTGCACCAGACTTGTCGAGGGTCTGACATCAGTTACCCCGCTTTCTACCCGGGCCGTAGCCAGCGCCAAACTCAACATGGGGAGCCATGCGACTGATCTTGTTGCTGACCCTGCTGTGGTTGAAGGTGAGATTCTTGAAGGGACATTCGCGTTCGGTCGGTCAGTCCACTTACACAACTTAGCCCTACCCAATGTCGCTAGGATTCTTGGCGTCACGTATCACGGAGAGTCTGCTTGGGCAAAGGCTTTCCGCATCCGGGTGCAACATACCGACAACAGCGAGGAGAGCTACTTTATGAAGGTGTCCGTGGGATACCATGGTCGTGAGGCGCTGAAGGGTGAGTTTGAGGCTACCTCGGCAATCCACTCCATAACCCCCGATTTTTGTCCCAAGCCCATTGCTTGGGGCGGCTTCAGCGAGGAGCCAGATGCATACTTTTATGTGTGCAAGTTCTACCACTTCACCGAAGGGGTTCCGGAGCCTGGGTCGTTCTGTGCGAAGTTAGCTAAGCTACACTCGAGTCACACCTCGCCTGACGGCATGTTTGGGTTCCACTGCACCACTTACAACGGGAACCTCCCACAGGACAATACTTGGTCTACTAGCTGGGAGAAGTTTTTCGACAAGGGCCTTCGCCATGTACTCAAAGTACGCGAAGAGAGGGCTGGGCCTGATGCTGAGCTCAATAGCTTACTACCGGCCCTCTTTGACAAGGTAATCCCGAGACTCCTTCGTCCCCTTGAGACAGGCGGGAGGACTATTGTGCCATCACTGGTGCATGGCGATCTTTGGTGCGGTAATGCGGGCATCATTGACGAGGCGACGTCCGAGGGTATCGTGTATGACCCTGCGAGTTTCTGGGCGCATAATGAGTGTAAGACCGGCCGTCCCATGTCCCTTTTGTTTCCACCTGTCTGTTGGGTGTTCTCATGTAGCGGCTCATTAACGTGATGTGATTTTGTCTGATCCCTAGATGAACTGGGGAACTGGCGTCCGGTCAGAAATGACTTCAACAGCCTCTACTTCAATGCTTACCACAAGCGCATCCCCAAGTCAGCACCAGTAGAAGACTACGATGACAGAAATGCGCTGTACGCCCTGAGATTCAATCTCCACGCAGCGGCTCTTTTCCCTGACCAGAACAGATTTCTTGAGATGTGAGTCGAATTGGCCTCTGAGATAGATGCGATGACAGTTGACGAACCTGAGATAGGTCTCTGGACGAAATCAGGCGATTGACCGAGAAGTTTAAGGATGGCTATCTCGGAGACGAAGAGGGAGCAGCGCAAGTAATAATGGATGAGAATCATGACAGTCTGGTCACTTCCTTGGCCTAGCCGCCTCGCTCCTTCCTGCTCGGCCAGCATAGTTCCTTCCCATGCCAGATTGACACCATATACTGAATTGGATAGAGACAAGTTAAAAAATGGCTAGCTTGCTTTGGTCAGAACTTTGAAACGGTGCGCTTTTGTAAACATGCCTGGCGTCATCCTCCCAGCGATCAGTCATCATCTGTTGTCCGGTTGGAAATTGACGCAATTCTCAACCCGAAAGCCACTCAACGACTGTGGAGGCCCGTGCCTGCCTAGCTGAGGCGTCGCTAGGTCAGTCAAGTCACAAGTGGCTGCGACAATTTGACGAAGGTGACGGGATTAGTTAAACTCCCATTATTGGCGGTTTCGCATGCCTTTGGGGCTCGGCGGCAAGGGCCTGGCGCTTGCAGTGGGAGAACAGCCGCCGATGGCTGGCCTGGTCGACACCGCTGTGTCCAGGGCGCAGCAACACAGAAACCCCGCGACTGCGGCGCGGCAAGCAGCTATCACATCCATGGTTCCCCCCAACCCCCAACCAAGACTCGCCCCACAATCACCCGAACGTCTTTTTTCCTTCGCAGTAGATTCAGCGCATCATTTTAACAGATGGAAGAGGTATGTATCTGTTGCAATTCATGCGAGCCATAGCTGACTATTGGTCATTAATTTATCCGTAGCAGCTCCGAAAAAAGTCCTTCACCGCCGGGTTCGGGCTGTCTCGCACAGGGACAGACGGTTCGTTTTTTGTAGGACTAGCCCGACGGAGCACCAACGCATCATCCGTCTCCCCAACCGCCTCCTCTATCGAGCTCGATAAGGAGAAGGGTCCACTAGGGTTGACAACCGTTTACGAGCCACAGCCACCTGCACAACCCATTGTCGACCTCATCTTCGTCCACGGCCTGGGCGGGGGAAGCCGCAAGACTTGGTCTTTCTCTGCCGATCCTACACACTATTGGCCCCAGGCATGGCTGCCAGACGACGACAACTTTGCCGGGTCTGTCCGGATCCATGTCTTTGGCTACAATGCGGACTGGAACTGGAACGCTCCCCGGCATACAGTCCTCAACATCGATGACTTTGGCCAATTGTTGCTTGGGGAGCTACGGAATCACCTCAGTATTCGCAAGGCCAACACGCGCATTATTCTCGTCGGTCACAGCATGGGAGGATGCGTCGCTAAGAAGACATATATTCTGGCGTGCCAGGATCCCAGTGCCTCGGACATCGCGAAACGATTCCACTCCATGTTCTTCCTGGCGACTCCCCATCGTGGCTCTGACATGGCGACCCTGCTTCAAAATATGTTGTCCGTCACTTTGGGCAAGAAGCAATTTGTGAAGGACCTGACCCCTAACTCCGACAGGCTGGCTGCCATCAACGATGCCTTCCGCCATGTTGCTCAGAACCTGCGGCTTTGGTCATTCTACGAGACACTCCGTATGGGGAACAGGCTGGTGGTAGACAAAGAGTCAGCAACTATGGGCTACCACAACGAGGAGATCGCCGCCATGATGAATGCAGACCACCGGCAGGTCTGTAAGTTCAAAACACCCAATGACCCGAACTACAAGATGCTACGCAATGCACTGGTCACTGCCATCGACTTAATCAGAGCAACGGCAGCCGGGGACACTGCTATACCCTCAGGAGTACCAACCAAACACCGCGAAACACCACTGTCCCGCCCTTCGTCGCTATCGCTGACCAACGCGATCTCCTGCCTGCGAGATTTCCTGGCCCCACCGGATGCGGCTGAAGGGGATCTTGCCATGCTACAAGCTCTTAAACAGCCAGAGTCCTGCCACTGGTTTACAGAACAGCTATGCTACAAATCGTGGAAACACGGCGATGGACCCTCAGTCCTGTGGCTGACTGGACGACCAGCCACCGGCAAGTCTGTCTTGGCGAGCCATGTTATCGACGACCTTAGGCAATCGTCCTATGGTTTCTGTTGTAGCTACTTCATTTTCAAGAACTCCAAGGGAAAGGAATCCACCCTGAGTGAATGCTTCCGATCCCTTGCCTTCCAGATGGCTATCCAAGACACCCTGGTCATAACGGCCCTCCTCGAACTCGCTCATCAGGGTGGTCCCGGCTGGGACCAGATAGACGAGGTGGGCGTCTGGCGGAGGCTTTTTGTTGGCTGCATCTTCAAGTTGCCTTTTGAGGCTTTGCGACGACATTGTTGGGTCTTGGATGGCGCTGAGGAATGTGCACGCTTCAGTGCAATTTTTAGTAAACGGATTTTGGTCACCCTTCCGCAAAATCTTCGCCTATTCGCAACCAGTCGCCCCGTTGAAGAGATCGAACGAGGTCTAGCCACACTGAGGCCCGACCAAGCCTGCAGAAGGGTGCTCACGGAAGAAGACACATTCGATGACATGCACCGTTTTGTGAAATCACAACTAGCCGAGTTGGGTAGACCCGAGAGAGCAGACGATCGAGAAGCCATGACAGCAAGAATTCTCGAGAAATCGTCAGGATCATTCTTGTGGACCCGCTTGGTACTGCAAGAGTTTGAGACAGCGTGGACCGAGGAGGCTATGGACCATATTTTAAACGAAATCCCAGTCGGTTTGTTCGATCTTTATGCGCGGATGGTGCGCATGGTCGAAGCCGATCGGCGAAAATTGGCCCTAGCCCGACCTATCCTTACCTGGGTTGCCCTGGCTTTCCGACCTCTCACCGTTGACGAAATCCGGTGTGCCGTAAAGTACGATATTGGCCAAACTCTACAGAATGTTGCCAAAGCCGTTCCGGATCTCTGCGGACAGTTCGTCTTTGTCGATGATGACGGTAGGGTGCACCTGATACATGAGACCGCCCGAGAGTTTCTCACGGCAGTGGCCAAAGACTACGGACTAGACCTCTTCGTCGATAAGAAGGAAGGCCACTCCAAATTAGCGTCCATTCTACTCCGATATCTTTCTGGCGCTGTTCTCAGGTCAATGCCTCAAACCAAAGCCAGCCGTGGTGATGGTTGGCGACCAAGGAGGGGCTTCGCAAAGCTCCTTGCTGCAGCGGAGTCTACGTCTATCGATCCCTCCCTTCTCGACTATTCATGCAAATTCTTTTCAGAGCACATGTACCGGGCCACGTCAGAGAAGGATGATCTCATGAATGACCTTCAGACGTTCCTAACGTCTAATAATCTCCTGTATTGGGTTGAGCACATTGCTAAGAGCGGAGACCTGACCGACCTGACACTGGCCGCCATGAGTTTGCGAGGATATTATAGTCGACGCCTGAAATATGTGGCACCGGCAGACCGCTCCATGCAGCTGCTTGACGGCTGGGTGGCCGATTTGATCCGCGTTTCAGCGAAATTCCGCACTCAGCTCTCAGCATGCCCTTCCTCTATTCATTACCTGATTCCTCCTCTCTGTCCGTCTGAGTCAACCATCTCGCAGGCGTTTTCCGCAAAGATTGATCGTCTCTCGCCCGCTGCAGCCAATAAACTTGTTGTAAAGGGCCTCCCGACTGGCCCTTGGGACGACTGTCTCACTAGGGTGGACTTCCACCTGGGCCAAGCGACCGCTGTCAGTTACGGAGGGCGGTTCTTTGCCATTGGGTTGTCTACTGGACATATCTCAATCTACGAGTCGAGCTCCATACGAGGGGTTCAGCAAATGCATCATCCAGAACGGGTCAAAATTCTGCTTTTTAGTCCTGATTTGGACGATGCATATCTGGTCTCATGTGGTACTAAACATCTTGCTTTATGGAGCCCGGAATCTGGGAGCATGATTTACTCTTTTCAGCTGCCTTCACCACCCCTGGCGGTCACGTTCATGGGAAGTGACGAGCTGATTTGTGCGCTCCAATCGGGTGAGATGATTAAGTGGTAAGTTGGCCGGACAAGGTCTGTCCGCCTTCTCACCACGTATGCTAACAGCACTCCTTATTTGTAGGGATATAATGACAGGGGATACTGACTCAGTCTCATGGTTAGAGGGACACCATGCGGCAGATCGGGAACAAGGAACTATTCCAACACAAGCACCGAGCTGCGCTGCCTTCCTGGTGCGTGATGATAGGGTTTTGCTAGCGGTTGGCTACCGTAGCCATCCGATTTTCGTCTGGGATGCGCTCGAGCTCGAATTAATCGGCATCTGTCAGCCCAGCTTCTACAACAACGGAATCAACGACTTAGTATTCAGTCCAGACCCCGAGATTCCAGTCTTGCTCGTCTCATTCCAGGATGGCAGCCTTTGTGTCTTCGACTACACCACTATGGAGTTGCATCACCACCGACCTGATGTTTTCGCGCAGAGTCTGGCATTCTCTTCCGACGGTCGAACCTTGGCCGCCGGGAAAAGCCAAGGATTGGTTGAAGTCTACGAGGTGGAAGAAGCTCATATCGGCAGATCGACCACATTAGGCCTCATGTACCGCACCAAACACCCTCCAGACCAAAGAATTCAGGGCGTTTCCATCAGTCCTGATGGCCGGAGGTTCGTTGACGTCCGTGGCAGGCAGGGCCGCGTATGGGCACCTGCGGCTTTGGTGAGAAAGATTGACACCGAGTCGGAAAGTTCCATAGCGAGCAACGCCAATATTTTATCGACAGCGCCACCCCCAGCCGCAGCGGGTATGATTCAGATAATCGAAGATCCCGAGATTACGACTCAACTGGCGGTGTCGTACGACAAAGAGCAATGCGTTCTGGCTGGCAGGAGCAACGGAGATGTGGTTTTCTTTCGGGTCGCCAGCCCAACTCAAGCCTGCGTGCTGTATCGACATGGTCATAATTCCTCAGTGGTCAGCATCGCTCTAAGCACTTCCGGGAACTTGGTCGCAACTGCCGACGATTCCGGCCGCGTACTCGTCGTCCAGGTGCCGGGTCCATTGTCCAGCATTGGGCCTCAAAAACCCATTACAAGGTTGGACCGACGTTTTGGAGGGTCGGTTGCGAAGGTTCTATTGAGCCCTGTCACTGAAAGCGTGCTGGTCTGCGGGCTACGTGAAGAAAAGGTCTGGCAGATTCCTGCTGAGACAACGCTCAACGCCGGCGAAGCGCAGCAAGCAAACAGCACTGGGCCACCTAGGCCAAGCTCAATCCATGATGAGAGTTTTGACGGGATTTTGTCATCACGCTCCGCATTCCAACATCCTATCAATCCAGGCTGGTACGTGGTAGTGGTGGATGACACCGCTAGGGTTTATTCATGGGTTGACGCGGCTGAGCTTAGCCGCGCGAATGGTATTCAGCTCGTGAGAAACCCAACCAGAGACGCGCAGGAAGACCTGGATGACAAAGTATCCAAGATGACATCTATATCTACATATCACGTCGGGCCCGGTTTTGTTGTGGAGCACACGAAGGCATCATCTCTGTCACGTTCTTGTCTCTACATGTGGCCTGCCTCAGCATTTGATCCTTCTCGGTCGGCAGACATAGCATACCCCGCCGTGGAACCCAACCTTACCAACATCGGCCATGTCGTGTTCAAAGTTCTGGGCATTGCAGGGTTGTCAGCGGTTTTGTTCTTGGATGTCAACCTTTGGGTCTGCAGCGTCGAGCTACAGTCGGTTGGGGCTTCAGATGTGACCCTAGATCAAAGGGTCTTGGGCGACAAGCCAGAGTGCCCGTTATCAATCCCATTCTCATCTCAACGACAGCCATCAACTGCACATGCTAGGCGGCATTTCTTTGCTCTCAATGAGTGGCGGAACACCGGCGGTGACCTGTTCGGGGCCCTCGTTACTTCATCTACGACGGCTACACCGGCTCGAAGCGTGAACCGGACACGGAACGACGTTGTATTTTCTCATCGACACGGCATCGTGGTTATTGAAGGCGGACTAGAATTTTCGGAAAGTGTTGTTCTTTCGGCTTCAGCCAGCTGGGATAATCGGGGTCCTCATCGACATCACTCACTTCCTGAACCAAGCGGCAGCGCATTAAACGAGGCTGGAACCATCACTGGGTGGCATACCTGGGACGTTGTGGCGGGAAGTATGCATCGTAGGTCATCGAACTGGTAAATGCGAGGTTGTGCATCACGCAACAAAAGGAATATGTAACACAAGGGGGGAACTGAGATTTGGATACCTACACTACTCTACAGGTAATGTGGCCTTGAGATAATGACGAACACAGCAGAATACGTCTACACGCGTGTCCGCCGTGGAGGACCGAATGATGGGAAACGACGGCATTGCAAGGCTAAATCACATGGATCTTGAATTGGTGCTTTCCCGGTCACTGCATGCAAACAAATCCCGAACGACATTGCCGTCTGCACTTCCCCTGCTGCTTGGACGTGGTACTGGCAAAGATCTGCCGTAAGAAATGTTTACCCATTAACTATTTCCTCCAATCGTATGTTTGTGGTGTCGTCGTCGCTTAGAACAAGGACCCCCAAATACCACAAACCACGGAACGTATAACCAACGTCACATCGCCTTATAGCGGCACCATAGTACCGACATGAGATCTCCACCGTCCCCGCGATCGACTAATTATTACCGAACCCGACTTCCAGTTTCGTTTTTCATGAAACGGTCGGCAGTTGGTCTCTAGACGAGATGGTAATTCCCAGCCGGAAAGAAGCGCGCCAATCAGAAGCTTTTCACTCACAAAAAATCCGGGGAAATTGACCACCGACCAGAACTGCGCCGAATGGAAATCATGATTCCGTCGCCCTGACGGAGCCCGGAGCCCCGGAGCCCCGGAGTCTTTCTTGGTCGCAGTCCCTGGTACCACTCAACTAGCTCGGCATCTATCCGCATCTATCTATCCAGTATACCTATATAAACATGTAGGTATCGATCAGATCAAAACCAACATCCGCCTCTCCAGCCGTCAACCCTCAGCCTGGTAGACACACACCAGCCCGTCATGGTGAACTTCACCTCCCTCCTCGCCGGCCTCGTCGCCGCGACAACCGCTCTCGCTGCCCCTACCAGCAGCAGTGCCTCGGAAGCGAACACCTCCCCTAACCTGTCCATTCTTGCCCCCCGCCAAAGCACCTCTTCCGGATGCGGACGCAACCCCGTCTCCTCCGGGGTCCGTAGCATTTCCGTCAACGGCCGCTCTCGCCAATACACGATCCGCGTTCCCACCAACTACAACCCCAACCGAGCCTACCGACTCATCTTTGCCTTCCACTGGGTCGGCGGTTCCATGCAGGATATTTCCTCGGGCGGAACAGATCGGGAACTTTGGTCGTATTACGGAATGCAGCGTATGGCGGGCGAATCTGCCATCCTGGTCGCCCCGAACGGACTTAACGCGGGCTGGGCGAACAATGGGGGAGAGGATATCGCGTTTGTGGATGCCATGATTAAGGACATTGAAGCGGCCCTCTGCGTGAATCCACTACAGCGTTTCGCGTTGGGCTTTTCGTACGGCGGGTCCATGGCTTATAGCGTGGCGTGTTCGCGAGCCAAGGATTTCCGAGCCGTCGCGGCCATGGGCGCGGGACAACTTTCCGGGTGCAGCGGAGGGAATGACCCGATTGCGTATCTGGGCATTCATGGCGTTTCCGATGGGACGCTGAATATCGGTATGGGAAGGGGTCTGCGTGATCGGTTTGTGAAGAATAATGGGTGTCAGAATACCAATGCGCCGGAGCCGAATCGCGGAAGTGGGATTCATATCAAGACGAATTTTAATGGCTGTCGCGCGGGGTATCCGGTTACGTGGATTCCTTTTGACGGAGGACATTGGCCGGGCGCGGTGGATAATGGTCCGGAAAGCGGTGCGCGGTCGTGGGTGCCGGGGGAGATTTGGGGGTTCTTTACGCAGTCTCAGTTGGCGAATTAAGTGTGTATATACCTAGTGCCCGGAGAATAAAAGATACCAGATGTAGCATTACACCTCGAAAATCTTACTTGGAAATGTGTCCAAACTATGGTGATGCTGACGCTCCGAGATATCTCTGTCGGGGATAGATGTTTTGTGTGTACACGCAACTCAGTCGATTACATCGCCAGTGACTTGTACATAGCTGTAGTGACTGTAGTTACTACAATGGCGCAGTGTGCTTGTGATAACGGTGCTGACGGGTTCGACTGGGCGCAGCGACGGAAGCAGCCATGGCCATCATCTTTTTTAATAAGGTTGACAGGTTATCGGATGTCAAAGTCCCGGATTTGCCAGCCGAATTGGCTGTGTTCCAAAGGTCGTCGTCATCAAGGGACGGCCAGCACGTATGACCATTGGTGTGCAGGTGGGCGAACAATTTGTTCCGCGAGTCAAAGGCAACACGACAAGTACGGCAACTATGGGTTGATTGGGCTGAACAGGTCGAAGGTTGCTCTTGCTAAGGCCGGTAATCTGAACACCCTCAGGCTTAGTACACTGTCGTTTTCTTCAGCCAGAAAAGGAAGGGCAGGGGACAAACTTTTGGCAGTTAACTGGCAGGAGCTCCTGCCACGAGTAGAAAAGGGGTTGGCGGTCTGTCAAAATCTTTGGTACTGGCCAACGGACTGTCAGGGTCAACAATAGAAAAAGATCAAGTCTTCGGGGCTGCTGAGAAACCGATGGACTCGCCGTTGTTGGAAGGTCCGCGAGGCTGGCGCATTGAGGGCAACGGCCTCTTACCGCTTCCGGAAGACGACGAATGGGCTTGCCATGACCTCACGGTTCGAAATAGCTGTGGCCGGCTAGCCTGGGTGACTGTAGTTGTTGGAATAGATGTGATTAAACAGTGCGTTTCTTGTCGAAAAAGATCCATCGCACTTATTGCAAATTCGTTCCTCAGGGGGAGGGGCCACAGGGCTTCTTGTGCCAGTTAGGCGAGTCGCTAATTAAGTAGCTGTACGGCTACCTGTTAACTTGCTTCTTGACTTCCCTGTTGACTTGTGGTAGTTAGCGAGGGCAGCGATTTTGGGCTTTCATGAGCCTGTATCCCCACCTATAGGCTATTAATCGTAAGGTCTAAATCCAGATCCACATCCAGGCTCTGCTAAGAAACGGCCTTAAGTAGAACGTCCAAGTCACCCTTAAGATCCGTCAGGCTGGTATTGGCATCGTAATCACGGCTAAGCTTCCCGCGAAGGTCCTGATCGGAAACGGCGCGGCTAGGTTATACAAGTTGACGGAGTATTTTCTTTTAACGAGGCTGCTGTCCATTTCGACTTGGCTGGCGCGGGATCTTCGAATTCTTGTTGCCGGGTGGAAAACTGGTTGCTGAGAGGTCTTTTCACCACAATTGTGACCGTATCTTTATTGTTTTGTTGCTTTGGTGACAACGAGGCTTCCTCGCGTACGTGGGCAAATTGTGAAAAAAGCGGTGAAGGGAGGGGCACTGGCAGAATCGCAAATTCGCAAACTCAAGCAATTCAATTTGAGTGATTACGTAACACCCCCCCGCTAGTCCGGGTCTCGCTTCCTCCGCTGCCTCCTACTGCCCCAGGCGGTTAAACGCACTAAGCCAACCTTTCTCGCGCCTGTAGGGCTTGTAGACCAGTCTGGCCTCTACTTGGGGAAGAACCGTAACGCCTGCCTTCCTACCATTGCTTCGTATAGTTCTTTGGTGCCCAGAACTGTTTCCTTTCTCTTCTTTGCGGCCCGGTGCGCCTCCCGCACCGCCGTCCGATGGGTTGCCAGCTCCTGGCAGTACGACAGGTGTTGCGGCTCCTGAGGTACGCCGCAGCTGTGCCTCGGGGTTCCTTCTTTGCCGAACCTCCTTAGATAGCTCACGTACGGGCCATGCCCCGTACTGCCCGACAGGCAAAGCCCATTCAATCAATCGCGCCACCTCCAACAGCCCTGGAAACAAGCCAAATCAATCGTCCTGGTGCGCCCATCTATTCAAGGTAAGAGGCACTCTTTTTCCGGTTTCTTTTCGATCGCTAATTGACCGTATTCTAGTTACGCGACGGCTAGCTGTGACGAGGCCTCTGCGCGTAGTCGTGTGATCCTTGATGGTGATGGACACGAACTGCAGCGACAGCTAGCAGTAGTAAATTGGCTGGCAGTACGTCCAATGGGCCTGCCAGAGGCACGGGTACGGCTTCCAAGATCCAGAGCACCGGGGCGATAAACACCAGGACAGTCAACACCAGGGCAGGGCAGTCAACACCAGGGCAGAGCAGTCAGTCAATACCAGGGCAGGGCAGTCAACACCAGGGCAATCAACAACAGGGCAGAAGAGCCGGTCAGATCTGACCAATCAGGGCAGCAGATTATGTTACGTAATTAATCGTAATACAATTTCGCCATGAGACTTTGCTGCAAAATGAGAAAAACTAGCTTTGGAATCGCTTTTGCGATGGTGATGGAGATGGCGGTCGTGATGGCAGTCGTGATGGCAGTCGTGATGGCAGTCGTGGGGGTTGCGGGCACGGCAGAAAGCCAGGCGGTGAGTGCTGCGCCGGACTGGTACAGCTGGCGCGCAGCTGTCAAAGTGGGTCAAATTTTTGGGGATGGCACGTAGCAAAAATGGGGGTGCGTACGTATACAAAATGTGGATATCTTAATGCGCAGGCCAGGGAGCACCACCCAGCGCGCAGTTGGAATCGATCGCACAGCTGGACTGTGCCACCAAGGCTATCTCAGCAGTTGTGCACGCGACCGACACGGTGACATCGAAGTTCTGAACTTTTTCAGTACAAAACCTTGCCTCTAAATGGCTAGGTATCTATCAAGCACAGGCACAGGTGGAGAGTAGGGGTCACTGGAGTTTTACCAGGGGTGTCTGGATGGTCTGGGTACATAAGATTGTTTTCATGCTGGAGCCGTCTATGCCTTAGTTGAGAACAGCAATGCATTCCCATGCACTCACATACATTCACATGCATTTAATACCAGACTGTGGTTTGCATGTGTTTATTCGGTGCATCATCACGCACAATGGAGGTGGGGAGAGGAAAGGGCTAGCTGTACATCCTCATGAGGGAGTTGAATCACTTCTCCGCATAATATAGCCATACCTTTCCCGCTCTTCCGCAGTTCTTGATCATCTCATCCATCCACCACGCCATCTCATCTTCATCTTCGTCCTCCCTTCTCTCTTTTCCTTACGCAGCCAGTCGGATCACCCGCTTCTTCTGGACGAAATCGCCGTAAATATTTTGCAATGTGCGAATATTTACCCAAGCGATTTCACCATCCACAGTCTCGACCTTTTCGTTCTTGAACGCTTTGTCACCCTTAGATTCTCGCAGCCCGCCATTCTCTTCATATGGTCCTCCAACGTCAATGTGTCCCACTACTACTAGACCGCAGCGAGACCGGGTCAGCATCACGTTCAGGCGCCGGGCCTCACCAGTGAAACCGGGACCAGGCTTGGGATGCGATGTTCCCATAACAACGACGGCGATATCCCCCTCTTGGCCTTGGAAGGAATCGACAGTTGCCGCTGCTTCCATGACGCGGAGGCTGGAGAACTCTGGTGTGTTCTTGATAACACTTGCGATAAGCGAAATATTCGCCTTATAGGGACTGAGGATGAAAAGCTTTTTCGGATCGACATTCTTCTTCTTGGTAAACTCAACGATGAACCTAAGAGCTGCATTGACCTGTCCCGGGGCACGTTTGGAACCGGTGGCGTTATCCGTTTCGACTTGGCCCGGAACATGCAAAAAGACAGGCCAGAGCTTATCCTTGGGGCACGGGGAAATCTGGTTAGGGTAGCGGTCTTGGATAAACTCCTCAAGCGCGCGTCCTGCCGCGAACTTTGGCGATGAAACATCGCAATACGGCGACGAGTACCTAATAGGCACCTCTGGATAAACAAAGCGTGACACGGTATCGAACATACCATTAGCCATACGCAGTTGAATGTTTAGGCGATGGACTGGCATGCCCATCGCCTGAAAATATTCCAGGGCCGATATCTTTCCATCCTGGACAAAGACGTGGTAGTAATATTCCTCATCGTCCTTTTCATTGCCCGTCATAATGGTGGGCGCCAGTTGCTTCGGATCGCCACCCATCATTAGCGGCATCAGCGTGTTGCCCCAGACGCAGTAAAGGTCCGCTCGATGCATGCATGCAGCCTCATCCACGGCGACGCCCCTCGCTACCGCATTCTTCCATGTCATAAACTTCTGCTCGTTGGCGGTCATGGCGGGTGTCGTGCAAAAAAAATCCGCCCTGTCCAATATAGACTCGAAGATACTGAGAATCAAGCTCTTTGGTACGGAGAGGGGCCCAGTAGTTGACACGAAGTCCGCGTAGGTAATTCTCCCGGTTGCAACGTCTCGGAGGCGGCGAAGGCATTCCTCCTTGTCGAGTCTTTGTTGTATTGCTAGCAGCTGCGGGCTGACATTAGTGGGCAAGGGGTCCAGACCGCGAGCAGGCGACCGCAGCAGAACGAGCAGCCAATACGCCAAAGACAAGTGAAGCTTCCACTTGGAAGATGGGACCTTCGGTTCGCCACGGTTTGGGTACTCGATGAGAGTACGAAACGCGACGAACTCATCCTGCAGTCGGTAGCCCCTAATGACGAGTCGATGATACGTATTGCATCGTGATGCAACACTTTTGGAGAGCCGGTCGAGGCGCTCTGCGAAATTGTCGACCGCTACGTTTGTCGGGCCTGAGCAGAGAACAGGTCCAACCTTGGCTTGCATCGCAATCGTAGCAGCTGAAATAGCCGTTGTCTTGCCGAAACCAGCACCCTATACCAGAGCGACCTGCGTCAGTTGTGGTGATACTGGGAAAGAGGTATAATAACTTACAGCTGTGATCATTGCCAGCCCAAGAGGGCGATCGCTTAGGTAGCGGCGAAACCTAGGGCGGTCCTCTTCCAGAGCTTCCATGATGATAGCGTCGGCGTGACTGGGATCAATGTCGAGGAAGTTCACTGTCGGCAGCGGACGAGTTCTAGATGCACTCTCATCCAGGCTGAGCTCCCGCAGTCGCAACGCCACCTCCCCCGACGGTCTCATCGGCTTTGTCATCCAATCGAAAAAACCCTTTCCACGAACCAGGGCCCGATGCAGTTCCATGCGGTCCTGGATGATTTCGTCAACCTCGGTACGTTCCTTGGGGTCCTTGATATCTTCCAAACGCTGGGGGTAAATTGCGGCCGTGTTGGTCGGCGGGGACGAAGGATGAAAGATGCCTACAGCATTGACCCTTCTCTCGGCATCATAGAGGCCAGCATCAAATTTGAGCGAGATGAAGTTCTACTCCATGTCACCTTCTTGATCGGCGTCAGATCGACTTCGGAACGTATTGACTATAAAGTCCGGCCGACGGCTTTTCTCATGGTCACCTGGGCGTTTTGCTTGAAGAATCATTTCCGACTCGTCGACGGGGTGTTGGGCTAGAGCGTCGATGCTACTAGGATGGTGGATAATGTGGCAATCCCAATCTCCGGGTTGACCTTCGATATCGCGTTCCTCGTCCTTGGAGCGGAAAAGGAGAATGCGGAGACGATCGTCCTTGGTCAATCGGCGCCACGCAGCCTTGTACATGGCGAGGAACTCTTCTGTCGTTTTGACCACAACGTAGAACTCGTTGCAGCGATCGGGGTCGACCGTCCCTTCGCAGACAAAGTATGCCGGAATACGCGTGGACGCAATATTCTCAGCGGCAGAGTCGAGCCACATTACGTCTTGCACCGTCATCTGGGTCAAAACGGTGAGATGCGCATTATCGTCGTCAAAACTGCAAAAGATTTAGCACAAGTCCTCATATGGCTGGTCTTGATAAGGACGACTTACGACACCATAGCCCGAAACTGAGCCTTGTATTTGTTCGTAGCTAGCATCCGCTTGAATTTAGGCACGTCCCAGCTGTGATCCTCCCCGTAAGGGTAGGCAAACGTGTCGGTGGATCGGTTGATCAAGTGCCAGGCCTTTTCAAATTTGCTTGCCGGTTCTCCCAGCACGAAAAGGAAAGACTTGGACTGTAGAAATTCAACAAGGCTAAGATTGTCAACGATGGGCGTTAGACCGCAGACAATACTGTTTATATCCTTGTCCGGGCTGGAAAAAGGGATACCAAATCCCTCAACCTTTGATAATGCACCGGGGTGAAGTTCAACGCGGACCGAGGTATATTTCGCCGGATTAGCATCCTTAGGCACAGATAACAAGTCAAGCAGTGACCGCTCTGCCTGTTCGTATGTGACCTTGAATTTGCCAAGCGGGAGTTTGCATGTAATTCTCAGACAGTTCTCTTGAACCGTGGTCAATGATTGAACTGGACATTGGTTAGCGGGATAATATAACGCTGAGAAACACGCGCTGCTATTATAAAATGAACCATCATGCTTACAAGTATAGTGGACGCCGAAGCCCGACTGCTCATTGTGTAACTGCTGCTCGCCCATGGGGAACACCAGATAAAAACCCATCCAGCGTTGGCTCTTCGTCGTATTGCCGACTACCACGAGGCGAGCTTCGATTTTTGCGGCGCATTGGAAGTTTTTACCCTTGTAACATGCCACAAGTTTATTGGTGTCATGGGCCAGCATCGCGCAGCCGTGATTGAAATGTCTATCTCGGCCGTCCCTGCAAGGAGGGTTAGGTTTATCCTGGAGACGAGACGCCCGAGTTAGCTAAACGTCGTTCCAGATTCTAAACAATCAATCAAAGACAAATTTATCACTTACCTGACCGTTCATCCTACTGCTTAGATAGAAAGATCAAGTTCGAGGCATCAATAGTTGAATTTGACCAAAGTTGGATAAAATTACCAAAACCAGGTCTTTAGTTGGTGCAGGAGGGAGGGTAAGTATCGGGGTGGAAATTTGATTGAGGGGTTAAGTGGAGCTGAAGGGCACAACAGGAAAATATTATAACACCCACAAATAAAAAAAATAAAAAAGTGCCCTCACTGCGCACTAATTGGAAATTAATAGCAAATGGAAAGTACAGTCACGCTTAAATCAGACAAAGAAGCGGAGGGATAATTACCTAGGTAGGTAGTTGAGCTAGATTGTCTGACACGGAAACACACTAGATGGCAACATGAACTATCGCCAAAATCACCAGCCAAGCCAGTCGCCTTGGCTTCATATTACCTCGTAATTGCTTCAATTCCCAGGCGATGTAGCTTGCTTTGTCTGCTCGGGCTTGATCGCTTTTGCCACCAAGCGGTTTCGTCATGTCCTTTCTTATTCGTACGCGCGCTAACGGCTTGCCTAGAGACTCCAGTCACAACCTACGGTCTGCGCCCGCGGTCTATCATGTCGCCGAAGATCTCTGGCCTCATCACGACATCTCAGGGCTCCAGAATTGCAATTTCTGCAATCTCAGCAGGTCTGCCGCAGCCGCACCAGTTACCATCGCCTTATAAAAGCCCCGCGCACCAGAAGAAGCTCAGTTGCCATCGCGGCACCAAGACAAAGACTATGACTAAGAAAACGGAATATTTGAGATCAGCAAATGTCCGCGTCCAGAGGCACAAGATCCAAGACTTCAGCTACCTACCTACACAAACAACAACCGTGGCTACCAAGATAGACGCGTTCCCTTTTCAGGGTCCAGACCGGGCTAGAGGTCACAGCGACGAAGTCATCGCTCCGCAGAAGGCTGCCCAGGGAAGACAAGAAGAACTCGACGGCCCGAGGCACGTATATCAAGATGAAGTCGAGGGCCCCGCGGCACAAGAATTCGAGTCTCCAGCCACTTGTTATCACCAAGACGATGGAGACCCGCTGCCGGGCCTCCCATCAGAAAGTAATTTACTACCCCATCAAGCCCACAAGAAGATGTCGAAGACAATGAAGGATTGGAAGACCTGCAACCTTTTAAAGGGGCACAAGAATTGACAAGGAAGTCCTGTGAACAAGCTCAGCAGATTAAGAGGGGTTTGAAGGCAATGTGAAGAATATTCTACGGAGGTAGGCCCAACCCACCCCCATATGGAAGTCCAACAACTTCTCAATGGCAATAATTACAGCAGTTGCAATTGGGTTAACCCCACCTGTACATAGCAAGTAGTGTGACTGTAGGCAGGTATAGGTGAGATAAACTGCGTGAAAGTGTAGATGACAAGGTTAAGTCTTAGTTGAAAAAACGGAAGAGGAGAAGAAATCTCAAGCTCCAGTGCCCTGGGCACATGGGCACTTAAGGTCCTTGTCCCATTTTATAAATTCTCTCTTTACAGTTAATGAAAACCACAGCCCGATAAAGTTTCTCGGGGTTGCCACACGGAGGAAATGCACACAAAGACCCAAGTCCGGCCTCATCTAGAGCATCGGCTGCATCTGGCATAACGGCACAGCTGCAATTAGCGCTTGGAGAAATAATCTTTGCTACGACCTCACAGCTTCCAATGGGCGTTGAAATCCCACAAGCCCCATAAGGTGCCGAAAGTGGGTGCTAGGGTTATTGACAGCTGGAAGCAGTCAAGTCACATCAAGGGCCGGGCACCTGTTTCTGTTGATCCGATGGCATCTGCTTTCATTGGCCCAAAGGCATCTTGTGGCTTCCAAGTGCCGGGTTCGCAGTGCACCTAGGAAGGGTGGCTCGGTGCCACAGTATGAGTTTTTGGTCACCTGCACGGGCGCTTATCACAAGGCGCTGCTTGAGTTTCGGGTCGTGAGGGTGGCGTAAAATGGGGGTGTGGTTACTGTCATTCACACACGTCGACAATATTACATTGGATAATTTATTCCTGGTCTGTCTCTCATTAGCGCCCATGGTAGAACCCACACCTGCCACCAGGTCGCTATTACCCCCATATCGTGCGAATGCCCTTCCCAGGGGAAAGAGCTGTGCGTAATAGCCGGGAAAGCGCCAATGTGGGGAGTCGCGCCACATTATTTACGTCTGTCTGTCCATCCACCCAACTCTAAATGTCTGCCGGCCAACACTAGTCAAGCCATCAGAGTCATCAGACAAACTCTGGCCCGAAAAATGGATGCCACTGCAACGCTGACGTATGCACCAACCGGCGAACATAGGCGCGTTCTATCCTTAAATAGCCCTCCCCGCCCCTCCCGGAACGAGCACAGGCGGAACCAGAGCGAGCCACCCACCATAGCACCCGACATGACAAGCGAGCTCGACGACAAGCTCGACGACGAGCACGAGTACTTTGGCGGTGCCTACGATGCCCTTGCCCCGGCGGGCATATCATTTCGTGGCCCTGACTCCAGTGTGTACACTAGCAATGCTGGGCCGGGACAGTTCGCTAGGGCCAGGCGGTACCTCCGCGACAATTTCGGTGTCACCGTTATCCATGTTCATGGAATTTGGCTCGCCCTCGGATGCGAGCCGACTGTCCCCAATACTAGGATGCCCGGCCTAGCTGGTGGCTTCCTAGCTATCTGGAGGCCGGCCGACAACATGTGCTTCGACCCGCTTATTGGAGAGGAAGGGAAGAGATACATCGAGGCGGAGGAGGAGGACAAATTCGAGATTGATGAGACCATCCTAGCGCGTTTCAAGCGATACGTTATTCCGGAAACCGAGGCCATCATTAACCTGGCTAGCCTGTTCCCAGGGTGCAACGCACTTACATTCATTATTGATACCATCATTGTCGAGTACCCGGCGACGGACGAGCTATCATTCCGGAAGCGGCTGCAGACACTCCCCGATTACCTACCCAAGGCCCCATTCGATATTCGCTATCACAATGGGCCCCTTCCCAATACGCCGCAGCGACGGCGCTTATGCAAGCCGAGGCCCCAGCTTGAAGAAGATTCCCGGGTTGCCGACGAGACTGACTACGTGTCCCGAGATGGCAAATTTTACCCAGGTAGCATGGTCTCGTCCACTGCCCCGGACGGAACGATAGACTCATCAGTGTCTGCCGGCGTTCTGTTATTTAACGGAAACCAGGTGAAGCTCACCTGCCCATGGCATAACTGGGAGAACCACGCTGGCAAGCACCCTGAACTGCTGGGAGAGGATAGCGACGAGGCACGCCAAGGTTTTACAATGGTCCAAGGAGAGCCCGGAACCAAGGTTGGCCACGTGGTGCGGCGCGTCGGCAACACGGACATTGCCTTGGCGTCCCTTCTCGAAGGGGTCGCCTTCGAGAATATATTTATGGACATCAAGGCCTGCGCAAAGAGGCTTGTCCATAGTAATTCGATCAAGTATAATGACGTTTACGTCATTGATGGGTTCACCACCGGCCGCCAAAGGCTTCTAGGGCTTGGTGCGCGGTTCGAGTTGGACAGGGGGCCCGTCCACCCAACCTTGATATCGCCGAATGATGATCGAGCGCTATTGCCGACTCCAGGGACATATGTTTCGGTGATCCAAGGCGTATCTGCGACAACGTACGACGTGCAGACTGAACCGCCTTATATTCGTGGTAGGGCCTGCGGGGCGGTGTTGGTACGGGTCCGTGAGGGCGGGAATAAGGAGTGCACCCAGAAGGAGATGTTAGCTCGTGGGGAAGTATGCGGTGTCTTCCACTACGCTGACCTTACACCGAGGAACCGAGTATCGGCAGCGCAATACCTCGCGTACACCGAGGTTTTCGACCCCCTTATTGAGGAGGGATGGCGCGTCGTACCAGCCCCCGGCCAAGAAGTCCAGGAAAACGTCACGGGGTCCCCGGCTAGGTCGGAGGCGGGAACTCCTCGGCGTACTGGGTTGAGGAGCCAAAGCCGCGCGTCGACAGCCTCCCGTGGATAGTTAATGATAGAAAATAACTTATCAACCTTTTGGTTTGTTTTGACTTGAGTAAGCCTACATGTGCACTTACAATGTTTAGGGTACACCTTCACCTACATATTTTAGCTGTCATGCTCGTGAATGTAGCCGTCATCTAAAGATTTATATTTTGGCTGTAATAAGTATGTAGGTAATGCCTCTTCCGAGTAAAGATAATAATTAAACTAACCGACTGAATAAAAATAGCTATCTCCCAGCTCCTTAGAAAACGAGAATGAAATAAGAGACAAAAGCATCGCCCCAACTGTTTACCAGAAAAAATATGAACCGCAAAACACCCGTTACATGTCGACCTTCTCTTCCAACTTCGCTGTCGTTATCGCCGCAGCCGCTGATTTCGCTCTTCTTTCTCTTGATGCCCGGACCTTCTCTACTGGACGCTCTGATTTGTAGAGCTTAAGGAAGTCAGTGCAGGGCCCACAACGTCTCTTCTCATTTGTGCCCCGCCAATACTTGTTGCGATTGCTTTCAGGCTCCCGGCATGCTGGATTCTGACACCCATCGTTATTAATTGGGCCCTTGGGAACACGGTCGCCAACGAAATCTCCTCGCTTAGAATGTGCCTTGATATATTGGTAGCATGTATTACACCGTCTTCTGAACCCCTTGAACCAGTATCTCGGGGCTTCAGCATCCCTGCAGTTTGGATTCATGCAGGGTCCGTCGAAGGTGTAATCATCATCGGGTTTGTTATTCCTATGTAACATGTGTCAGTACTACATCCCACAATGTAACAGGTGTGTAGGGATACGTACCACTCTGACTCTGGCCGCTCTTCGCCCCAGAGCATGATCCAGAAGTCGCAGAAGTCGCATCGGCGATTTTTTCCCCAATTCCAGAAGCGGACAACCGATCTCACCGTCTTCTGTGGACGGATGTATACTTTAGTAGTCCACCATTCAGGTAAACCACAGTTTCCGCAGCCGCTGTGGGCCTTGGCATCCTCTTCGACTGTTGGGATGGGCTTCCCTTTTCGTTCCAGCGACAAAAGCCGGCCACGGCAGCTTCCGCACTCAGAGAGCTCTCCAGATCCCACAAAGTGTGAATGATACATCTCGCGGGGTCTGTGGCACCGTACACAGGGGCCCTTAGCGATCCAGACTAGCGACTGTCTGGCCCGAAGTCGGTAATGGACCTTGCAGATCCTGGCTCCAAAGATATCACCAACCCGTTGACGATACGGCGCAAGAGGCTCATTGCATATGCTGCACGGCTGGTCAATGATAGCTCGGGGAACTTTTACTCCCTCCTGCTCGAAGTTCCAGGTTAGGTTAAGTCCGAATGCCAGAAAGTTGGGCAGGCCTGGGACCCTAGCACGAGCAGCACTTATCAAGTCGATGGCAGCCTGGCAATGGCGCTTCGACACCCGCTCAACAACGGTGTTGAAGTACACCATCATTATCGCTTCTGACAATCTGGCCATAGCGTGTCCAGTCTGGCTGTACAAGGGATATGTGGCAATGGGCGATATGCGAAACAGTACCCCACGCCTCTTCATAAATTGGTAGTGCCTCGACTTCGAAACGCCGCCAGTCGTCACTTTGTCCATTCTCCTGCCATGAATGACCTCGCGGTGGATCTTGTTTCTGCCCCACATTCCCCTGTAATCGGGACCCTTTGCGGCGCTCGACCCAGTATACAACCCCCCCTCATAGTCTTGTCCATCTATCGTCGTCCGACCAAACGTGTGACTACTGTCACTATCTGACGCCAGGGACCTCAGCGCCGTGTGGATGTAGGTGCCTGCGTCCTTTCGTTGCAAGGGAGATATAGCGGGCAGGGAGAGAAGATCCGAGAATGTCAAATTGTCGCGGCCCAGCACAGCCCGTGTCGATTTTGATATGCCTTTGAGGATGTCTGAGACAAGGTACTCCGGCTCGCAATTAATGAGGATACTCATATTCGCCGAGTACATAGGGGCTTCTGTCGAGTAAGCGCTGTGCTGCATCCAATAATTGTCCCATCCGCCCGCCTCGCTTATCTTATGGGAGCAGATATCCTTGAGACTGGAAATGATCCCTTTGATTCGTCTGTCGAACTGGGTGATGCTTTCCTTTGCCTGAGGTGTCATGAAATCGATATTAGGCTTCCAGGTTGTATCTTCAGTTACCGGTGCGGTTGGTTCTAAGCGGAAGATATTTGGCTTTAACCCTGAGAGAGCCTTTGGAGAGTGGTCGGAGTCATCGTCTGCATCGCTGTCGCCATTGTCGTCTTGGATCTCCAGCAAACTGTCCTCATCAATCTCGACATTGCCAATGTCATTTTCCTCCGGCAGGTCTTCGTCAGAATCCTCGACAGAACCCTCCCCATCGGAGTCCTCGTCGTCCTCAGCTCTGCTCCTCTGCCTTTTCGCTACAGCGGCTTTCTCTGTCGGCTGGTAGCTATCCTTTCTCTTGGTCGGTATTACGGGCTGGCCTGTGACTGTAAGCACAGCAGCCGTCCTGGATGGAATGGCTGAAGCCGGAGCCGTATTAGGTTCTTTTATTAGCCTTACGTTAGCTTAGAAGTCATTTAAGACATGGTGACATAAGAGACACTGGAAGAATGAGCTTACGACGCTTAGTACGAATCACCCATTTGTCCATCTTTCACCCAGGCCAGCCGGGGAGGTGATGTGTCTTTCCTAGACCCGGGGGGGGGTTGTGCCCCGGGGATTAGAACTCAAGAGTGAGAGAGGAGGGAGAGGAGGGATAGTCAGGGGCGAGCTTCTACAGGGACCGGTCATAAGGATGTTGGTAGAAGGATTTGATACAGGCAGAGACATAAAGCAGTTCAGATGTACGTGAGGACAGAGAGTGCATGTCCCAAACGCCGCCTGTCGAGAGGGAAGGCACGACACGCCTCAATGGAACGCGTCGACGCGTTAGCTCAGGTCCTCTTTCCTGAACTAATATCCTTGACTCTCAATTTGTAAGTCATTGCCAGGGCACCCTCCGCGGTAGGTGTAAAGCTTGTAAGTTACTGCTAACTATTCCTGAGGTCGATGAGTATCATGCCTGATTCCTTCAAAGTGTCTATTAGATCTGGAATACCCTGGCATCTACGACTCTACGCTCTTCATCTTTATCAGCGCCGGACGGCACTTATGGGTACGTTTAAGGGCTGGCCGGATACCTACCTAAGGTAGTTTAATAATTATCTGGACATAGCTTTTATCTAATTTTCTTTGGGTTGATGGGGAGATTTATTGCCTCAATTTCTTAATACAGGCCCGAAAATATTTGGCGCCGTCTTTAATGTTAATTCTGGGGTCTACGTGCTTTACATGCCTTGCTATTGGGGTGACCTGGTTTATTTTCTCATCGTCTTCTTACATTGTTTAAAAGCAGCGTATTTTTCGCACACAAACTCCCACGCAATATGGAAAACAATTTTCCAAACTAGTAAAATTTGCAACCTCATCCCCCATTCCGCGATTTGGCAAGTTGCGATCTTTACAGTCAACCAAGCATCAGATTCAAATACTATTCGAGCTCTACTGTGCATTTATCATCCCCTATTCACAGCTAAAGCCTGAAGGACAATCTATTCACGTTTCCTGCCGACACCAAACTGCTGCGTTGGAGCAAGGGACTGATTTGTTCAATTTGCTATTCCAGGAAAGGCAGGTACGCTAAGAAATTCAACACCACAAACTAAATTCCAATTTATCTTTGCCCTCTTACCACTTTCCGCCACACACTGAATTCCAATTCATGTTTGCCCTCTCACTACTTTCTGCCACACACTGAATTCCAATTCATCTTTGCTCTCTCACCACTTTCCGCCACACACTGAATTCCAATTCATCTTTGCCCTCTTACCATTTCCACCACGCTTTTTGCACCTAGCCCCGGAATCTCCTAACATTCACGTCCGTCGCTAGATTCTCTCTCGTTACTCTTCTATCTGCGGCTACTCTGCTTCATCTGTGACTCCAGTCGCGGAGCGCTGCGCATATTCGAGCAGCTAGATTTTACTAGGCAACCTCATCACTCAGCGGACTCGAGTTTTACCCACGGCGCTATTTACACCGTTGGAGAAAAATCTAGTTCCTATATAACAAGTAAGTAAGTACTCCTCCCTCGAACCGTATTATGGAAAGGGTTCTAACTTGATGAATTTCACAGCAGCCCTTTGCTCGCGCATATTCGTGTCCTTGCTTGGGCGTTTCGGTTGAACTTAACCGATTTCTCAATTGAAACCACATTTCCCAGACGACTCTTGCGTATGTTCGAGCCCAGTGCTCAACATTATCTTGGTTTCGACCGATTTCTCGATTGAAGCTACATTTCCCGACGACTCTTGCGTATGTTCGAGCCCAGTGCTCAACATTATCTTGGTTTCGACCGATTTCTCGATTGAAACCCCATTTCTCTCTCTCGCGTGTGATCGAGCCCTCGCCGATCATTAATTTTAAACAAGGTTCGTATCCTGACATTATCTCCCAAGTACCTAGTAAATGACTAATTCATTTGGACCGCAGATGTCGTCTCCGAGCGGTTCTCCCCAGGTCGCAGATGGGGTTAGCAACCCTATGGCACATACGTTCGATGAGCTCGAAAGAAACTATGACAGTCCCGACCAACGTGGCTCGATGAGCGCGATTGAGACGGAAGAGCATGCTGGGTCTGATACAAATCATATGATTGATGAGCTCGACGGCAGAGATGAAGGTGTCGATGAACGTGACTCGCCGAGCACGCCCGGGAAGGGCAAACGTGCTGGGTCTCCGTCGATCGCAAACTTGAGCCCGGACGCAAAGCGGTGGAAGGATGAAGATAACAATGACAACCGCGCGTCGGATTCGCCTCGGAATCCTGGGTTTTTCGACGCGTCCAGGGAAAACTTCAAGGACTTGAGCAGGTTCGAATACCAGAGCCACCCAGTGCCCGAAGAGGGTGCTCGAGCATCTAAACACAAAAAATCCGCCTGCTGGGACTTTGATGTCGACCTCCATTGGGGGTATCGTAACATCTTCAATTTCCTGACTGCCAACCCGTTGCCGTGGTGGACCGACAAATGGCCCATTGATAACAGACACCCCTCGACAGAACCCTCCGCGCTGCGTCAGCGAGCCTTGGAGGCTTATGCAAAATACAAGATTCCTGGGTTGACACTTATGACTGGACTGGAGCCCGGCGATGTCTCCAACGCCCGGATTACGGCGCTCCTCCGGTTCCGCAACACTAAGGAGTGCCTAAGCTGGGTTGATAGCCAACGTAAGTTAATGCAAACGATTAGGCTGTTCACCTGGTCTGCTTATATACAATTGCTAACTTACATCTGCAGTAGCTGACATTATCGGCCCGTACGTGTCGACCATGGTTGCTCATGAGAGCAAGAAGGGCTCGGGCCGGGCCGTCAAGAGATGGATGGATGTATTCCACCGGCTAACAACCATCAAAAGCCATCCCGACCTCGATGCCATATTTTCATACGTCTCGAGCCCCCAGTGCCGCCACCAACAACCATGGATGATCCGAAAGGGTGACATGGGGCTTGGAAGCGACCTGGAGGAGATGAAAATCCCTGCTTATGAGGAGAGCTGCCTCATCACAGCCCTTAACATTCTAAAGTTCGCTACAGTGGAGGGCGACAACCAAAACAGCGCGTCACGTTTCGATTACGATGGCGAGGATCCATCTCGGTACTATGGATATACCGCAGATGACTGGCTGCGAGCGTTAGCGGCAATTGTCGCGTTTCGCACTCGGCGAAGGGGGAGCACCATCCTCGACGGCCACGGCGGCTTTAGGGAGAGGCTGAAGGACAAATCGACTGTTATCTATTTCACAGCCACTGAGGTTGAAAGGGAGACGTTGATAATAACCCCCGAAGCCTTTCCGTTGGTGGAAAAACTTATCGCAACAACTCAAGCGGCGGTACTGGCGGGATCACTCGCTCCTCGGAACATGAAGGCCAATAAAAACAAAGACAAGCACGTTACGAAAATGACGAGGCAGCTTAACAACAGGATATCTTTTATCCTGGCCAATAACACGGAAACGTCACTCACCCGCCACCAGATGGTGTTGGCAGACAGACGGAAAAGGGCGGCGAACAGGAGCCATACCATATACACTCCGATCGAGCCCCTCCACGCGAAGCTTTTAAACCTTCTACTGGAGTCGATGAAACACGACCGCTTTACAAAAGAGCCACTTGTGTTCAAAGAAGATGAGACATCGGAGAAATGCCTCGAGGAGTTTACCAGTGAGAACACGAGAAGGGACTTCCTCCGACTACAGGAAGGGTCCTTGGACAACCTCGCCCAGGTGCAGTCGCAATATCTCGGGGTGGATTGTTCAGTCGCGGCAAACCAGATTTACAATGATGCGAAACGGCAGCTCATCATTGCCGGGCTGACGAAAAATTTGTCAGCTGAAGACCCCGACTTGTACTCAGTGGTTGAGAAACTGGGGGTTACTAAGTTGAGGGCTCAGGAACGCGACATGGATTGGGAGAATATACATATCCCAGACACCCCGTTTGGCACGCGCTTGAAGACACATCAAGCACTTGGTGAGTACAGTCACAGTTTGTCCGAGATTGTCTGGTTGACGCGATACTGACGAGTGAACTTACAGACGCCGCCCATCTTCGTGAAGCCGAGTTGTCCCCTTTACGCGGTGCCCTTCTTGGTAATGATGTGGGGACCGGCAAAACCATGACAGTTCTAGCCCTGATTGCGATGGGCTACTTCGCACAGGTGAAGGCCAGGGACGACGGAGATACCGTCAACGCCGAGCCGTCGCTGATCATAGTGCCCGCCAGCATTGTTCGACAAACATTTCGCGAGATTGACTCCAAGTTTGGGGACTTCTTCAATGTTCATGTCTTTCACGGAGGCAAGTCTTCCACAAGTGAGGACGCGAAGATCGCCGACGCCACAATCGGCGCACAAGAGCTTGAAGATCTGTGCCTGAAGTGGCTGGAAGAAAAGAGCTCACCAGAGGTAAGCGAGTTGATCTCAATATCTACCCAGGCGAGAGGTGGTGTTGTTCATGCCGACATGATAGCTGACCATATACGGATAGACGTCAAAACACATAGTGCTCACCAGTTATGATACTGTCCGAAGTCGTCTCATGAAGAGACACGAGCATATACTCTCAAGCACAGTCGATGGCGTCTGGATCCCAAGGCTAGATCGACTGAGATGGGGTCCCCCAGAGTGGAGGAATCAGCCAACGCACGGCAAATACAGCACGCTAGACGTAAACATTCGCCCATGGACTGGTGAAGACGGGGATTCCGGAGGGATGCCTGACGATGCAGACCAAACCGGAGGCAGGGATCAGCATAACCTGAGCAAAGAAGAAAAGAAGAAGGCGAGCGTACGATACTACGTCATGGCATTTTGTCGCCGCCCTTTTACATTCGCCAGGGTCATAGCTGATGAAGCGCAACTGCTCCGCTTCGAGAACTCGGCAAACTCGCGGATGGTACGGTTGTTGCCCAAGAGGGCATTAATCCTCGTAACGGCTACCGCTGCCCTTAACCGACACGACGATATCGTCGGGCTAGCCGGTCTTATCGCAGCTACTTCAGACATGGCCAAATTTGATGTTCCGGAAAGTGTCGACCTTGAGTTTATTGCGGCGCGGAATGGATTTAGCCCCTTTACTCAGCCCATGCGCGAAACGGGAATAACCCTCGACCAAGATAGATTCGACGGAGAAGGCGATGTCGACGCGCGTCGCGGGGCCACCAAGATGAAAAAGGCAGTGCGTAAGGAATTTGAACGTGTTCCGCAGTTACGCCAGTGGACAAAAGAGAGCGGGAAACGCTGGTGGTGCCTGTCACCCAAAGCTCTGCGGAAGATTGAGACGAACACTGCGGCCCCTCCTCCGACATCCAATGGGTCCAATGTTACTCGAGCGTCTGACTTAATATACCGGGCCGCCATAAGCTGTTTTGTCTTGAAGAGGGACATGAACCGGACCATCGAAGTTCCCGTTGGAAAGGCCGTTTTGCCGAGCCGCTTTCTCCCCATTGTGGTCATCAAGATGGAGGAGTTGGTACCTGCCAGCCAGGATCAGGAGTTCCTGGCTGATATCGTCACGGAAGTGACGAAAACCAGACGAGCTGTGGTCCTCAGCGAGGACGATCGGCCGATGATTCCATCGGAGGACAAGGACTCTAAGTCAAGAGGGCCCGCATTAAGCATGGCGCTGGTGAGGGGTCTATGGATAATATCCATGGACCTCAAACTCCAACGTCTACTTCTTGTCGACGATGTGACCACAGCGCTTACCCCCGACAAGATCCAAGCGCAACTGGCGCAGATTAACGACGAGATCGCGGGGTATGACGCCGAGACCATCATCCAAAAAATGGATGATGCACTTAGGAAATATCGAGATGGCCCTGCGCTGGGGTCGAGACATGCCCGGCACATCGCCATCAACGACCCAGACGGAGGCTTGGCATACCTCCACACTCTTACCAACCGGGATCCTATGAACGCTTACCCGGTGGGAGACCGCTATGCTGTGGTGAGGTGGGCGGCCTGGGAATCGCGCGTCATGCATAGGGCCCTCGAAATTGTCCTACACAACAAGCTCAAGAAATGGAGGACGCTGGTTGTGGTGAACAACCCCTGGTTCTTACAGTAAGTGATGCTCCCTATCAACCACATATGTACTGCCCGGACAGTCTCGAAGTTGCACTTACTAATGGGATATCCCCTACAGATTTGCCCATGCGGTATTCGCTAAAGCCTCATTTAATGTAGAGTGCATTCAATCGGCGCATACCTCCGAGCAACGTGATGAGGCCATCCGCCGGTTCAATGATCCTCTTGATGATATCGACGTCTTAGTCATAAATGCCGGGGTGTCAGGCGCAGGTCTTAACCTACACGAAGCGTGTACCAACGGCATCATCCTCCAGTTTGGCTGGAACTGGAACTCGGTATGGCAAGTTTGCGGTCGTTTGGGACGGTTTCACAAGGACCTAAGACACGTCAATTGGACCATTCTCTCCGTGGCAGGAACCTACTACAGCGTTGCGGAGGACAAGATGAACCGGAAGTATGTGGAACAGCTCCGGAACGAAGTCCGATTTGAGCGGCAATTTAGCCGCCACGCAAGCTATCTGGGCATCCAACGCTTGATTGCCTACGAGATGCTGAAGCTCATCGCCGGCCAGCCGTACAACCGGTATTCTTGGGTCGTGGCACCACCAGGCCACTGTATGAACTATGCAGACGAACGGGCCAAGAGAACTGGCGACCTTTGCACGAAAATCGCCCAACAGGTGATGGGTGGCTCTGAGGTAGAAGTCACCGACGATATGCTCGGAAAGTTAAATAAAAACTTGATGGGCATCTGCCAGAGCTGGTCTTACAACGGCCTTGATGCGGAAGAGTTCGAGCTCTATAATCTCGACGAGTACATCAAGGTGTCGGTCGAAAACCTTGAGAAGATACGCATCAGGCCGTGGTGGCAAGAGTCAAAGAGCAGGCCAGCTTTTATTGAAAACGGCGAAGGGTTAGGTGATATAGCCAACGACGAGCTACTTAGCCAGGACGAAGACGATGACGGCACGGATACGGAGGAGGGAATTAACGACGCCATTGATGCCCTCCGCCGCGATCGCAGGGGAGGGAGCGATATGTGACATAGTTCAAGGCCCAAAGCTATGCTGATTGAATGATGGGACGGGTTTAAACTGGTTGAGAAGGATTCTTCGGTTTGGTACCTTTGCGGTGGTGCGTTGATACGCCCATAGGGACGGGGCAGATTATAGCGAGTGGCACCGGTTGTTGCGATGCTCGAAATACGCGGCACCCCCAGTTTAGAGACACTTGGTAGATGATTTGACATAGGCCCAGCCTAACTTCGCATGATATATTTTACATCTTATGATCATCGTAGGAGGTGAATGCGCACGTGGGCAGTTGAGTTTAACGTGGCAAACTCTTGAAAGCTGGAGGATTTTATCCATGTTGGATTGCTCGTGAGATTGCAGTTTAAAGAGGGAAAAGTCAAGAGCTTGGGTATGCATCGTTGGAAACGTTAACATCATTTGCCACCAGCAAGTCCTGGTCATGGGTGTACATTTCCTGCGAAAAAAGGCAGAGAGATGGGTGAGCATCAGTCAAGATTGGGCTTTTAACAGGGTAATTATTGAGCAGCAAGGTAAGTTTTGTGCACGAGATACGCATAAAAAACAATTCTTTGCGTAAGTTTTCGCCTCAACGTGTGCAGGATTCTTGCTCAACAGGGCAGTGAGATGGCCCTAGGAGCAGTCAAGGTTTTTGTCTCTAATGTGATGAAAGAAAAGACCATGCTTATTTGTGCCGTTAAAAGCACTGTTTAAAAAAGAGAGCAAGTCGATTCACGCTCCCTGCAAGGGAAAAAACAAA
>Ga0247765_1000117_pt1 | contig 62185 bp, 79 predicted proteins | sample UWRJL106311C6_FD_179949 | JGI IMG/M metagenome (GOLD analysis project Ga0247765, IMG submission 179949) | Plant litter microbial communities from Arlington Agricultural Research Station in Wisconsin, United States - UWRJ-L106-311C-6 | ecosystem: Environmental > Terrestrial > Plant litter >... | reverse complement strand
ACCTCGTCAGACTTGAGCAATGTCGTCAGAGAGTACCGCTCCGAGGTTACCACACGTGGATATGACGGGAATGGCCCACCTGGATGACAACAACCTGAACCGAACACCGGCTCGGGAGGTGGACACGGACACAGTCACAGACACATCCGAGGGCAGCATGTGTAGCGTGAAGACTACCCCCCGAAAACCATTTCCGGCCCGGCTCTTTGCGTGGGTCGACTCGGTCCGGGATGCCAAACTTCCATCTCAACGTCAACATGAACCACGACATCCAGCCACTGTTGACGACGATACCAACATTGCCGATACTTCAGATCGCGAAAAGTCCAGCATCGCCACCACATCTACTCAGACCTCCACTCAGGGCTCAACGTCAACGGAAGAGACAACCAACGGTTCTCCCCCATCCCCTTCTCCCTACCATGTCTTTGAACGGAGAAAAAAATGGCAGCTCGTCCTGATTGTTTCGCTGGCCGGGCTATTCTCGCCGCTTTCTTCGAATATCTACTTTCCGGCGCTGGGGGCGATTGCTGAGGTATTTCTTTCTTTTTTTTCTCCCTTCCCTTTCAATTCTTTGCTCCCCAGGCCCCTTTGCTGTTTTTAAACTGGGTGTCTACCCAAGGCCTCATCTAGTTCTAGGTTTGGTCAAGGGACAGAAAGTTACAGGTACACTTACTAACAAAAACAGGAAACAAAAACCAGCATCGCCCTAATCTCGCTCACGGTAACAATCTACATGGTCGTGCAAGGCCTCGCCCCTTCGTTCTGGGGACCGCTGAGCGATACGCGAGGACGACGCGTCACGTTTATCGGGACCTTGTCGGTCTATCTACTGGCGAACGTGGGGTTGGCTTTCAGCAAGGACTTTGCGAGCTTGATGGCGTTTCGAGCGATACAAGCGGCGGGCAGTGCGGCGACCATCTCAGTTGGTGAGTTTATTCGCTGTTGAACTTGATTTGTTCTGACTGATGACTGATTGATACAGGAGCGGGAGTTATCGGTGATATCACCACGGCCAGTGAGCGGGGTGGGTTTATGGGAAGTTTTGGTGGAAGTATGTGTTTCCCCCCTTTTTTATATACAAACAGGTACCAACCCCCGACAGTCCGCATGCTGGGCCAATCCATCGGTCCCGTGATTGGCGGTATCATTACCGAATATTTTGGATTCCATGCCATCTTTTGGTTTCTTTTTCTTCTTGGCTCCTGTGCGCTCTTTCTCATTCTCCTCTTTCTTCCCGAAACCCTTCGTCGTATTGCCGGGGATGGAACCACTCCCCTTTATGGACTCGACCGTCCTATTGTCGCTCGGTCACTCGAAAAACGCTACTGGCAACAAGAAAAAAACTCGGAAATCTCCCCGGCTCCCAAAATTACTCTTGGGTCCATCCTCTCCCCTCTCCGCTTTCTTTTTGGAAAAGACGTCTTTGTAACCCTCTTTTTCGGCGCGATAGTTTACACCATCTGGAGCATGGTAACGTCTTCGACGACGGCGCTTTTCCAGCCGCGTTTCGGGCTATCGAATCTTCAAGTGGGACTGATTTTCTTGCCCAATGGAGCGGGGTGTGTTTTGGGATCGTATCTTATGGGAAAAATCCTCGATAGGGATTACGCTATTGTGGAAACTGCGTATCGCAAAACCCATTCCCTTTCTTTGGGGGATTCCATCCCGTTGGATCGGAAACGCCTTGCAGATTTCCCCGTTTCCCGAGCGAGGTTACGGTCCGCGGTATATCTCGTGAGTATTTTCGTCGTCGCCGTCGCGGGGTATGGTTTTTCCATTACCAGTTCGGTATTACTCTCTCACGGAAAAGGGACTGGTCTGGCAATCCCGTTGGTGTTGCAGTTTATCATCGCCTTCACGGCTACGGGGGTGTTTACGCAGAATAGTGCGTTGGTGGTGGATTTATATCCCGGGGCGAGCGCGAGTGCTACGGCGGTGAATAATTTGGTGCGATGCAGTGTTGGAGCGGTCGGTGTGGCGGTCGTACAGTTTGTGGTGGATGCGATTGGGGCGGGCTGGACTTTTTTGATGTTTGCGCTGCTGGCGGCGGCGTGTTCGCCTTTGTTGGTGTTACAGTGGGTTTATGGTGAGCGGTGGCGGAGAGAAAGGATGGAAAGGATGGTGAGGAAAGAGGGGGATGTTTAGTTTCTTTTTTTCTCTTCCGTCAATTTGTTTGGCAGGCATGGCAAGGCGTAGATGGGTTTTCTCTTATAGAATTTTATGTGAAGATTATCTCATGGTCTGAGAAGCAAAACTTTGAACCCCTTTTGGTCGAGGCCTGAGAGTTTCAAGTGTTAGAATATCCTAAAAACTGCTAAATCTAAACCCAGAGTGATTTTAGCATAACCTGTCTCAGAAACATACATTCTTCCTCACGAGCTATGGCTTGACGCATCAATTCTTTCAGTGGTTGACCAAATTCGTTATGTTCATCTTCTACATCACTCATGGCAACACATCTAGTTCAACCCCCAATTCAGGTCGCACAAAGATATCCAAATGCACAACTCTGACTCCTAAAGTAGGTGCACTAGTCAAGACTCGGGAGGCTGCATGGCGCACACCCACCCGCATCCGTACCGCACCCCGCAAGCCGGCAGTCGAGCGCGGTAGTACCGACTTTGCCCTTATTAAATGGTTAATATCCGTCAGGCATTCCGTATTCCGGTGGGTCCGGTCCTCGCTACCCTCTTTGTCGTCGCTTACACGCTTACAACATGAATGCGCCGTCACGTTGACAGTTGGGCTGCCACCAAGACTTTTTTTATCTGCGCCTTGGAGTCACATAAATCATGAGCCAACTCTATATCATTGTATCACCGTACCCGTAGTTCCGGCTCCATCTCCATCTTCTTTTTTCTACATGTCGTATTCCCGTACCCCGCGCACAAAATCGGAATGTGGTCCCCAAAATCCCCAACTGGTGATATTATCCGTCTGGGAATTGAATTGATTTTGAATTTGCGTCAAATCCTGCACCTGCGGTTGGCTGAGCCGGAGCTGACGCGTTTCATTTATCCACAAGGACGGTTTCTCTAAATACAATTTTTTCTTCTTCTTTTTTGCGGAGGCAGACAGGCAAAAAGTAGTTTACTGGTCGGTTATCCCTGCTCCTGCCTGGCAAAAATAGGTCACGTCGGGACACGTACATGGGATATGGGACATGGAGATATATAGATTAGGTACGAATAGTGGGCGTCGCGTAAACTTCTCTCTCTTGTTATAAGCGAGCTACTCGGCTGCGTTTGGCAGATCAGGAAACGGAACCCAATCACGGATAGTACTTCCCTCCAAAGCCAAAATACCAGCGTAGACAGACTGCAGTTAAAGTACATATTATGTGATGCCGTCCGTCTGGTCCCGTTCCATACACGCCGAGACATGAGGCGTAGTCTTACACCAGGAAAAGACTTGATGATCAATGATGGAGTCATTTTTGAGAAAAAGCCTGGTGCTTCTCCTCCTCGCAACGGGCATGTCTTGGGCGGTAGCTGTGCCTGTCATTGAGAGATCATCAGATGTTTGTACCTTGCCAAAAACCCGGCGTGCATGGTATGCTACCCTCCATCAAACACTCGTCTGGTCTAGTGCAAAAATGGGCGTACTGATACTGAATATGGATTAAGGCACACTCTCACCAATGCCGAGAAAAAAGCCTACATTGACGCCGAACTCTGTCTGATGAGCAAGCCCACGACGCTGCATATTCGGGGAGCGCGAACCAAGTTTGACGATTTCCAAGCGGCGCATGCCCTCAAGATGGAGATTGCTCACTTTGTGGTAACTTTCTTTCCTTACTCCCTTTTTGTTATAGAACTCTGGGTTTCATTTGCTATGACATGATGTGATATGATACTGATCAGATTCAGGGCCAATTCCTCCCCTTCCACCGCCTCTTCCTGCACGCCCACGAACAAGCTCTGGAGCGCGAATGCGGATATACCGCCGGCCAGCCGTACTGGGAAGAACAGGTTGACGTTGGCGCCTTTTCCAAATCCGATGTTCTCGACCCGGTCCTCGGTTTTGGCGGAGACGGCGTAGCCCCCACGTAGTGTATCCAGAACGGCCCGTTTGCCAACTATACCAACTCCGTAGGCCCTAGCTATGCTATCTCCGATCATTGTATTACGCGACGGATCAGCGATGCGGCAAGTCGGTTGGCGGCCCCCGCCGTGGTGGACGCGTGTATGAACGCGACGAATTTCATGACGTTTTGGCCATGTATTGAGGGAGGGCCCCATGGTGCGGGCCACGCCGGAATTGGCGAACAGATGGTAAATCCTGTTTCCAGCCCCGGTGACCCCATCTTCTTTTTGCATCACGCCTGGCTGGATCGCCTGTGGGCGAAGTGGCAGCTCAAGGATTTAGAGGCGAGAGTTAAAGATATTGGAGGGAATAATAAGGCGAACCTGGCGAGCTTTGGGGGACCTCCTCCGGGGGGGTTCCCGGGTGGATTTCCCGGCGGTGGTGGTGGGGGTGGTGGTTTCCCAGGAGGGCCAGGAGGTGGAGGTGGCGGGGGTGGGTTTCCAGGAGGACCCGGAGGAGGTGGAGGTGGTTTTGGAGGAGGTGGTGGTTTTGGAGGACCGCCAGGAGCAGGAGGGGGAGGGTTCGCACCAGTGAACCTAACCAGACCAGCTAACGTCCCGTAAGCTTGTTTTTTTCTCCTTCCTTCTTCACACCTTCTTGAGCCAGGTCAATGTTTAGCGCAGTGTGCTAACAGAAACCCACAGCGAACCCTTGGTTATTGGTGATCCGGGAAACACAACAACACTGAACCATCTGCTCTATCTCTATGGGTTGGTGGAAAACAGGACGATTGCCGAGGTGATGGATACGAATGGCTTTCTTTGCTACAATTACGACTGAGCTTGTAAGGTGCGGATACGAGTACCTACTCAACAAAAAAGTCTGGACACTTAAAAGCTTTGGTGCCTCTTGGTTATGATTGTACATATTCAATTCTTGTGCAAAATGGAAACTGACTGCAATGCAAGTGGCAGTGCCACCTGAATCGTGACTCAGTATTGAGAAGGAAGTGTAAATAGGTATCCACTCCCTCAGCATGTCAAAACTCTTTACCGAAACGCTTCCTTTTCCCGCTCTCTCCAACAGCCCCATGAGTGCCTCCCCCTAGTTCAAGAGCACATTGTTGACTACCCGAGGTGAGAAGTTGTGGGCTTGTATTAGACTTGAGACCTTGACCATTGATCACGTACAAGAAGTTTGTTACGGGTAGGTAACCAAACTAGACGGATGGCACCAGATATCACAGATGAAGTCTACCAGCGAATGTCCTATTTTTATTCAGCCTCTATGCGACGAATCTACCGCCCGTCCCAGTTACCGTGTCCTCCCTCCATAGCACGTACGTAGGCACGTCTTGTTCAGCCTCTTCTCAAGTCTCACTCACTCTCAACTCTACCCCCTTAACCCAAGACATAAACACCGTAGGACTTAGCCGGAAATCCAACTAGAGAAATGTCTGAGTAGGTAGGTACGAATAAGTAGGAAGGTACTCGCTGGATGGGACGCTTATTGTGTTAACACCATCTCTACATGCACATCCTCAGAGACATGGAAGCACACCACAGCTTTGAACCAGACTGCGCCACCTGCGAAACTTTCTCTGGTATCTACCTACTCACCAGGATCAGTCAAGAAGTGCCCTGGGAAGGACAACACCACGGTCTGTACGGATGTATCTGCACGGATGCATATACAGTTTGGATGGACATGTGAGTTCGTTTTCTGATAGGCCTTGGGTTGCAACATGTGAGTTGCCCTGCGTGGGGGCGGTTATAGGAGGTAGGGCCGGGCACAGGGGATGGGGACGAGGAACTCGCTGGTCTGGTGGATGTTGAGAGCACTGTGCAGGCCGTACTCTACTTATTGACAGAGTGGAGTCGGGAAAGGAAGGGCTAGTTTCGGTCAACCCGTCAAGGGAGTATGCAGGAGCACAACAGGTAACAGACCACGGCGGGACGTGGGGTGGTGGTCTACGGTACGATCATATGGAGGTAAAGAACGTAGCGGCAATCACAAGCAGTGACCGCCGCCCAAGACAAGCTAGGCTGCGTCACCATGTCCCTAAGGCCGCAACTGCTGTCTCAAACAACACTCCAGGTTCACCGACTTTGGACAATGCCCAATCCCAGGACACCAATCTTCTGTGCCGTCAACCTGCCAGGCTTATCAGTCACGGCGACAAAAGCCAGTCCACTGCAAGACTGAACCACCCTCGAAGAAACGGTTCTGAATTGACCTGTATATCATGCATGGTATGACTCCCGAGCACGCCGCAACCGAAATGCAAAGCCTGCCAATCCCGCCGGCCTTTCATGGCCTTATTCATCCCTAAATCTTCCCGGATGTGGAAAGATGAATCCCAGGTTGACAGAATCGTTTTCCTCGAGTCTCGTTCTTCGCCCCAGCCCAAAAACCCATTTACATGACGACACCGGAGTTGCTGGCAATACGGGGCCACAGCTCGGCAGCCTCCTTGCCGACGGGACCAGTGATAGCGGAGCCCTTCATCTCACCCTTGGGGTTGACGATCTGCAAATGCCCGTTAGAACCTCCTCCACACTGCGTCAACATGTCGCCAAAGGCAGAACACTCACCACACCGGCGTTGTCCTCAAAGTAGAGGAAAACACCATCGAAACGCTTCCACGGCTTGGACTGGCGAACGATAACTGCGGGGTGGACCTTCTTGCGAAGCTCGGGCTTGCCCTTCTTGACGGTGGCCATCACCATGTCACCGACACCGCCAGCCGGCAGTCTGTTCAGGCGGGCACCGATACCCTTGACGGAGATGATGTATAGGTTTCGTGCGCCGGAGTTGTCTGCGCAGTTCATGATGGCACCACTATTGTCCCGCATTCGTTAGCGTCCCTAAATCCCAACTCTGTATTGTGAATCGGCCGTCATTCGGTCGGCGCTTCGGGAATCGGGAAAGGACGTGTTGGTACGTACACTGGGAGACCCAGGGTCATCTTGAGCTTGCCACCGGGGGCACCACGACTGCAGACATTCTGTTAGCAAACAAGCTCTCGAGAACTTTCACAAAAATGCCCAGATTCGCCGCAATTTCTCCGAGCCAGTGGTGGAAGTCTCAGCAAGAGATCCAGGTTTGCGATTTCCCAAGAAACAAAGCCTGGAAGCTCCCCAGAGCTCTCCCACGACCCTCCCACAGAACCAAATGTCTTCCCCTCTTCCTGGCTCGAATTCGCTCTGGAGGTAATAGAAATGCGGCAATTCTGGATCGGAAGAAAATAGAGGACTTGTACGTACGATATCTTGGCCATTGCGACTGTTGTTGTGCGGAAATGGCGACTGGGTGATGGTGAGTCGAGATTTCGGGATTTGTGAAAACCAAGGCGAAATTATCGGTTTCCCGCGATAATTTTGGTGTGGATCGAAAACCCTACCGGATTTGTGACAGGTCACGTGGATGTGGTGGTGGGGTGAAGCCGGGCACACGCGAAAGGCTGCGGTCATTGGCGGGGCGTTAACATTTTTCGCCAACGAGATGGTGCAGACATGTTAGCATTTGGCATCGAAGCTCAACATGATCGTAAAAAGCATAGATACATATCTTTCGATGCAGATTCAGCATCTCTGATCGTCAGGCCTCTCTATTGAGCCGACGACCCTCATCTCCCCCTTCGCCTCCCTGCTTGCCCCCTCTGCCGCGACATATTTCAGTGGTCTGTAGATGGGCTCCCACATTTGCTCGCGGATCCACTCGTCAAGTTCACCCACTTCGGTCGGGATCCCCTTTTCGCTCGCAACGCCTTCTTCCACTGCTGTCTGTATCACCTTGCGGGCCACCCGGACACTGACTTCACGGACAACTTCAACTCCGGGCAGCAGTGGCGCTGTGGCGTCCTCAGATTCCAATGCTGGACCCATTTCGGCGACACCTTTCGTCGCTGCTACCAGCATCTTGTCTGTCACGCGCGTTGCTCGGGATAGTACTGAACCCAGTCCAATGCCGGGAAACACCACACTATTGTTGCATTCTGCAATAGATATGGTCATCTCCGTACCATCGGCTCCCCATGGGCCTTTGACGGGGTCGAAAGGACTACCCGTTGCGACAAGTGCCTTGCCGCCCGTCCAAGCTAACAGGTCAGAAGGGATTGCCTCATGAAGTCGCGTTGGATTCGAGAGTGGCATGATGATGGGGCGCTCGACGTGGGACGCCATGGTCCGAACGATCTCCTCTGTGAACGCCCCGTGAACTGTCGAGGTTCCGATGAGCACATTCGGCTTCACTTCACGGACAACGCTGAGAAGGTCGGTCCCCAGGTTGACCCATTCCTCCTTCGGTTTCATGAAGGGTTTCTGAGCGTCAGACAGGCTCTCGACGCCTGTCGTGAGTAGACCAGGCTTGTCAATCAGCCTTCAGGACGTTAGTTCGCTGAGTACACATTGAGAAGCGAAACGCACCATATTTGTTTGGCCGCCTCTTCTTTGCCGATGCCTCTTTCGGCCGCAATTGCGTCCCTTACCTGGTCCGCGATACCCACACCAGCAGTTCCGGCTCCAAAGATAACCATTCGAAGGTCACTGAGCCTTTGCTTCAAGAGTTGGAGCCCGGCCATGATAGCCGCCAGGGTCACACACCCTGTTCCCTGGACATCGTCGTTGAAGCACGGTATTTCTGGCCGATACTTCTCCAATAGTCGCCGTGCTGGAACTCTGGTCAGCGTCAGGCTAACGCGGGTAAGTGCTCTCGCAGCGTGACTCACCATTACTCAGGCCAAAGTCCTCAAAGTGGATATACGCTCGCGGATAAAGTTTTCTTGCTGCCCTTACGAAGGCGTCGACAAAATCGTCGTACCTTGGCCCGCGGACACGCCCTTGTCGGAGTCCAAGGTACAGCGGATCGTCCAGAAGCTTTATGTTGTCAGTCCCGTAGTCCAACACCACCGGGAGCACACGGTTAGGATGGATTCCGGCGCATAACGTCGTCAGAGCAAGTTTGGCTACGGATATCAGGATCCCGCCACAGCCCTGGTCCCCAATGCCAAGGATCTCCTCGCCATCTGTTCTCATGTCAACGCATTCCAACATGGAGGTCCGCAGGTCGCGCACCTGTGACAACAATGTAGTCGATATCGTCTGGTGTACCCCACAACGACAAGTCGTGATGCACTCGATCCACATCATCAATGTTCAAGAAGGCTCCCTCGGGTCTCCTAAAAAGCCGGGAGTAGTTCTGGATAGCGTCTCCTTCCGTTGGGGTGTAGACCACGCTGAACATCTCTTCAATGTGGTCTTGGAGGAGCTACTAATGGTGAGAAGCCCATCATCTATAGTGCACTGAGTCCTACCTTAAAGTAAAGCACCTCATTCTGTTCCTTCATTGAGGTCAAGAACGTATTCTTGGCCAGGTCATCGTGGCGACTAGAGTACTGCTCGTAGGCCCGGTTGACCTGTTGTTCGAGAGTTTGGATAGCCTGGGGTAACAGTCCAGAGAGTTCAAAGTCCCTGCGTTCTTCTTTTGTGAAGGCCGAACCCTTATTGAAGTACGGGTGGCTAAGAAGAACAGTACCCTTCAACGAGCATTCGAGTGGACCGCGGGCGCTCAGTGGGAGGTGTCCGAACCTGGACTTTGATTTGTGGGCCATGGCGCCTACAATTGCAATAGAGGCGATGACGAGAGCGAAAACTGAAGACACAACTGTACGATATGATTGTAACAGGACACTCTCGTTTACAATACAAATACAATCCAGCATTCGCTATCTTCAAATCGGTGTTCGGGAAGCAGCATCCCCGAACCTCACATGGGATGACGTCGTTGCAGTCTGGCGGATTACTAAGAGATGCAGCATGCTCGGCAGATCGTGGGAAAAATCAGGGCAACCAGGTAGCAAACAACACCATCAAACTTCATCTCATGTTGGAACGCTTGGAGCCTCGCCTGGGTGGGGAAATTCCCGCTGAATTTACCAGCAGTAATCACAGGCGCGGACTATGATGGTCCATTGATTCGGTCTTGCAGCAGTTTTGTATCAAAAGTAGAGAGGGAAAAAGCTTGCGCTACTTCCCTCTCCGCCTTGTCCATTCTCCAAACCCCTTCAAAGACGCAAGCACAAGACGTGTCGCGAAGCGAAGGTCCTCCGAGGAGGACTCACCACGGTAGCCGATGGGCTTGAGTGGCTGGAAATGGTTACTGCGTTGGATCCAGAAATGTCCTGACTTACCTTTAGCATCGCCGCACGGTAATAATCGTGTGTTCAGCGCGGCGATTGCATGTTCACGGTGGACGATGGATTGGTGAAGATGGTAAGAATTAAAGCGGGAAACCGAGATTTTCTTCAGTGGGTGGGGGTGGGGTCTTCCCCGCTTGGGCCAGTCCTTCCCTGAAAGGCTGTTAGTGCGGGACTTGATTGCCGTCAGTTTCCTGCATCGCCAGAAGAGCTGGAAACAGGTAAAAGCCCTTTTCCAGTCCTGGTTAGAAAGATAGGCCTAGAGTTCCGCACGAAGCCCTCTGGGATAGAACCGGATTTTCGTGGATGTTATAGCAAATGGCAGTCACGGGTCAGGAGGGTCCACGCTAAAATCAAAGATCTTTCAGGGGCTGGTCCTCTGAGATCGGCTGCCAACTGCCGCCCACAGCTGGCTGCTTGGCGTCATCTGTAGGTCCTAAAGTCGCCTGCCCTGGCCTGTCGCCGATATTTCCCAGCCTAGGGTCCTCGATGGCATCCTCGGTCTTCTGAGACACTTCGCACATCTCCTCGTGAACCCTTGCTGGATAGCTTGCTGCGCTGCCCCATTCGAAACTGGCAAGTTTTGCACCGAGCTCTGTTGACGCGTCCGCCCGTATGTAATCGCCTGCATCGCGTTAATATGGCCGTCCACCTCTAAGCGACTGGCGATGTCAACTCACCTTCGACCGGAAAATACCACCAGTCCTCCCCGCGATACGCCCATTTCATTAGCTGCGAAAATGGATCTACCCATCTCGTGAGTGGCGTCTGGAAATGGGCGTGTTTAGACCATGCGACATAGACTTTCGGATGGTCTCGCCCCTGGAGACCGTCGCTACCTCCTCTCAACCGCTTCGCGTCTGATGACCGGAATGTATTCGCAATGTCGGCCCAGTCAATGGTTTCGTAGCCTTGATGCTGCGATAATAGCAACTTGGAAGGCACCCATCTGCCCTTGCGCTGAGCCCAGACCACAATTACGCGTTCCCAATCGCTGAAGTCAGCCAGACGTCAGCATCTCTGACAAGATAGTTCCATGCCGCAAACTTACTATGGGTGCCCGTTGACGTTATTGGGGAGAAATCCGTCCTTCTCATAGAAGAGATTGTAAGCGATGCGGACATCGGTCTCGTTACACCTGCGGAACGAGAAGTAGACGGGGAACGAAGGGCCTTCGTGCCCGATCTCAACGTCAGGTTTTCGGCAGTCGCATCCGACGTTGGGATAGCGACAAAGCACGGCAGGTTGGGTTTGCCGGCCTCCATCGTCTGTCGCGAAGGTTGGATAACATGGTGGTCGTTGCACGGCCTGGCCGAAGAGCCACATGGGCTGCGCTAAGCGGGCAAGTTCTACCCCATCGCCTTGTAGCATTTCAGCCATTTTTTCCTCTGACACCATCACCGCCGCCACACGGAACAAAAAGAGCCCCGCAACGGGGGCATATCTCAAAACCCGCATCGTGCCTGCCTGCCCGTGAGTTGAAGAAGTGAAGTAGCCACCAGTGTTTGGCGTCGTCAACGATTTTGTGGGTCGTTGTTGGGGGCCATGGGACCAACCCATGGCGTCACAGGTCATCCTAGGGTCACCCCCGTTTTTATCAATCTACACCCACCGCCTCAGCACCGGAGGCCTGGAACGTAACAACAAAGCTCAAGTCAAGCTGAGGTTCGCCCTCCATCGGGTGGTCATTCATATTTTTCGCTGGAACCCTACGCTGGTTGACACTGCAGTTTGTGGTGTTCTTCCTGGGGGTGTGCGTTTGGGGATTGTGGGGTGGGCTAAGTACCCGCTCTTGCAGCGCGATCCCTCTTTCTGTCGTTAAGATGTCAAGTTGGGCAATCGTGAACGGTGTTGTCGCGAGATCGCGAGGACTTGGGGGGTCGACGTGATAGAGCGACGTGAAGGGCGTCGAATCATCTCGGCCGGAACACGAATCCCAGCTGAGCAGACGCGACGATGCGCCTTCAAACTCTCTTCACTGCCGCGACCGCAGTTGGGGCATTGGCCAAGACGACTAGGGTGATCACTGAGGTCACGCTCAACCATGCAGTTTTGACAGGCGTGACGGTTCAACCTGCAAGCTCGCCGACATCCTGCTATCAGCTTCCACTACCAACATCTTCACTTCAGGCCGTTGCCTACGATGCGAGCGTCGCATCCGAGTGGAAGGATCCGCATCCCGTCTTCTTTTACGTTGGAGACAACGCTACACTACCCAAGTATGTCGGCACCTTGATCGAAGGCAAGCGATGCTTCTTGGACATCTCGCCCAATGCGTCCGCTGCGGGCCGCATGGCCCTCACTGTCGTCGGTGGGGAGTCGCTTGTGTTTGACGAATCTGGAATGCATCTGTTTGACACGAGTTGCGAGACAATCTCATCAATCACGATTCGGTCTTTCTTAGATCAGCTGGTTTCCGTGTCCGAGGCACAGAACGTGTCGGGCATTGCTGGTCAGCAGAATGCGAATGCGGCGCGCGAGACGGGAGTGCCAATGTCGAACTTTACAGTGGCCATCCAAGTCGATGACGTTGTGGGCGGTCAACTGGTGAACCCTTTCGTGGGATTCGGTCCTTCGCCATGCACATTTGTCACTAGGCAGCACGATGGACTGTGGGATAATCTCACTTGGAACTGTGAGTATCCCGGCTCGAACAGCAAGTTGAGGGCCTGTGAGGTTGCCTTCCAGAACTGGCTCCGACCGTCCGGTCTGGATAGGGGTGAAATGGGGCCATCAGCCATCAACAGCGACAAGTTCTTCGACCTTCTTCCCGACTTTCTCAGCCTTGCTGCGGACCCTTTGGCAAGACTTTTACCAGGGCTGAGCAAACCGCTGTTGCAAGGAATGCAGTGGACGAAGAAAGCGCACGCCGCCGTCTTGGATGTTGCACTGGCTGGTAAGGAATCGGTTTGCGCAAAATTGCACGTTGCGGATCAGTATGTGATTCTCTTCTCGGACCCTGGTTTGACGGCCCTCCACACGATTGGTGTGTACCGTTCGCCGCCGGTGCCAACCATTATCGGGACGGTCGCTTCACGGACAACAAGGAAGACCAGGGAGCCTCCGAGACAGATCAACCCAACAGTAACAGAATTCTCGTCGGTTACGGCGACGTCGTTTCTCGTACCTCTCGGTCCGTTGGCGGGACGGGATATGGGTCTGGGGTCTGCCCTCGGCGTCGCTGACGACGGAGCTGGAGGGATAACCGAGACAGCCGAACCTGGAGCAGTTCGGCTGCCAAGCAACAACTCTCCGACAACTACAGCCGAAACGATAGGTTTTTTCACCAAGTCGACAACCGTCGCATCCACTGTCCCAGCCATTTTTGTGGTGGCTGGTGTGCCTGGTTTCCATGCATAATCTGGCTGTTCTAGTGGGACCGCAGCCCACTGCACAATTATTACACCCCCATCTTTCGCAGACTCACAGTATGCACATTCTCCGGAGGATTTACAGATCTTGGCTCGCGCCACTACAGCAGAGTTTGCATGTTGGACGGTTTTTACTATGGAATTGGCAGGTGCAATTATCAACAAAGCTATTCCCACCTTCTGTTCTTGCCCTCTTTGTTCCGTGACGGACACGTAAGCCGGCCAATGAGGCCTCCAGAGTTCAAAACGGACCGAACGTGCCCTCGGCTGAGTATCATGGGGCGTTAAGGTTCTCCCCACATCCATCACCTCTGCTACCCATTCTTCAAGGGAGTCCATCCCCTAGCGACACGAATCGCGCTCCCTGATGAATCCATAAATCGCTCATTCTCCCATACGGTGACCGGGCCGTTTTGGTTTTCTTCCAGTGTCATGATGCGCGTCCTAACTCAGACGGAGAAGACCCTGGGGCTGTTATTACTCGCCTTGTGCGGGGCTGCCGCGCACGCACGGGAAGTGCCGCAGAACCTGAGAGATTTCTACAAGGCCGTCGTTGAGAAGGGATCTTGTGCGAATGAGCTGGCTACGGGTTTTTGGGCTACAGAGACGGGACCGAACAGTATGTCTTTCTCCCTTTTTTGTCTCTCTCCTCCATGGCTTTGGATCCCCTTCAGGCTTCATCAGGCTTCATTAGGCTCTTCCCAACCCCTTTGGCAACAGGCTTGGAGGCTAGATTGAGGAGTGAGCGTTTTGTGTTCACGACAGAGACAGAGACTGAGACTGACTGCACAGCCTTCTCCTATTGCGGCGATGCCCTCGACAATGCCAACCAAGGCGTCATTTACCTCCAGGGCAAGAACAGCGCCCTCGCTGACATGGATGTCGACTGTGATGGCGTCCAAGGCGGCCCCGCCGATGATGGTCGCTGTACCAAGGCCCGCAGCCCAGATTACCAAAGCAAGACGGCGTTTCAGCGAATTATCACACGCTATGGAGTGGGTATTCAGGATCTGAATGCCTATGTGCATCCCTATGTCGTGTTTGGTAATACCGGCAACAAGCCGGGTTGGCGGACTTTTGACCCAACAAAATTCGGGGTGCGTCCGCTGAGTGTGGTGGCGGTGGTGTGTGGTGATCGGTTGGTCTATGGGATTTGGGGAGATACTAACGGTGATGATGGGGACAAGCCCATGATTGGGGAGTCGTCGCTAGCGCTGGCGACGGCGTGTGGTGGCAAGAAGATGGCCGGGGACTATGGCCATAACCAGGCGGATGTGCTGTACCTGGCGTTCACCGGGGAGGATGCTGTTCCGGGCCCTAAGGGAGCGAACTGGACGGCGCCGGCCTTTGAGGCCTTCGAGCAGAGCATTGAGGCGCTGGGGGATCAGTTGGTGCAGAGAGTCAGTGCGAACAGTACTACTGGCAGCAAGAATGCGGCAGCATCGAGGAAGGAGGGGTTGATGGTGTTATGGAAGATTTGGGCTGGCGTGTTGTCGGGGATGATTCTAGTTTGGATGTCATGACACGGTGGCTCCGGACAGAATGTCGACAGCCGAAGCATATCATGTTAGTTCCTGACGGTCATTTTTTCCTCTCGTTCGACACGTGAAGGGGATACAATACGAGTCGCCGCTGCCGCCCTACGAATACAGCAGGACCTCATCGAGACAGGTCGGAGGACTCAGTTGCTGTGATCAGAGGTGGTGTGTCGGAGGAAACAGTTCAAGACGAGCTCAACAACAACAAACACCCAAGATGAAGTCGACTGCCTTCGTCTCGATCCTGGCTGGTACCCTTGCAGCCGCGCAAAGGCCGAATATCGCTGAGCTTCCCTACTGCGGCCAGATATGCATCACCAACATGCTTGCCCTCGCTCCGTCCCTGGGATGTCCGGTGGTTGACGGCCGCCCGAACCATGCTTGCCTGTGCAGCAATGCGAATTTCCAGTATGGGGTCCGCGACTGTACCAACCAGTCGTGTGGTCCTGAGGATGCGAACCGGGTTTTGGCCTTTGCGGCAGCCCGTTGCGTTGGTACGTCTCTCAGATCCGACCCAGCCCTTTTGTCTTGGTATTTTGCTGTGTTGTTGATAAGCTGACCTGATTGATCCGGCGGGATATAGAGCCTGGAGTGAAGCCTCCTGCCGCTGAGTCTAGTCCTGTCAACTCCTCGTCCTCTGTCCCGTCGGTCACGGAGCCTTCTTCTGCCCATCCCAAGACGGCGATCGCTACCACTGTCTCAACCTTCAGCAGTGGAGGCAAGACATACACCATGACGACCCCGAGCAGTATGTCCAGTGCCGCCGCGTCTGGAACGACAGATGGCAAGGATATGGAAGCCGAGGCAACGGCGTCGACGTCTACCACGGTCGAGATTGCTTTTAACGACAGCACCAGCACCAGCACTAGCATCACGACATCGACGACAAGTCATAGCACCACTCACGGAGCGGCGGTGACATCGTCGTCGTTTAGTGGAAAGGGTGCCGAGTCGGAGGGATCGGCGTTGATGACATTTGCGTTGGATGCCGTATTTGTGGGTGTTGTAGGCCTTGTGCTGTTGCTGATTTGATCTGTACATGGTCATCATGTCTGTATATAGGTGGAGAGAGCTGTTGGTCAGATTGTGAATTGAACCCGACACCTGAACATGGCTTCAAGAAGAGGAAAATGACGTATTTTACAAGCGATTGTGTGTGTCGTGCTGAGACAAAGAACGGACATTCTATCCCTTGCCGCATTGAGAGGAGTATTCTTTGCAGCCGATCTGTCGCGCAGCTCAAAGAATGCGAGAGATGGAGTTTACTGGTAGCGACGCGATGGAGAACAAAGAAGGGAGCTCCGACCGCGACCGAGTGGAAGATGAAGCTCGGCTTTGCTGTGAAGTGTTTTGCACACAACACAACACCATTCCACCTGAATGTCATTTCGACCTTTTTTTTTTTCTGGTCTGCGAAGCGCCACTGTCTTTCTGTCAGTCTGTCTGTCTGTCAAACTAGGAGGTGGCGAGCCGGCACTGAGGCGGCGCAACGTCTGTCGGTCGGTCTGGTCGGAGACGACACGAATCGTCCGTCGACCTCAGAGGTGCCTCGATCGATGCGACGCGATACACTAGACCTCAACTCGAGACGTACGTGCCCTACGAGGCATCAACGCGCGTATCTTACGAGACAGATTGGACACATACACCAGACCTGTGCTAGTACCCAGCCCCGACTGGCGTGACGAACTGGCCGCATCGGCGACCCAACGACAGTTACAGTTACGGCGCCTCCAAGTTCCGGGGGTTTGGACATATACGATCAAGTCAGCGGCATATTGAAGTTGAGCTAAGGCAGGCTGAGCCGTGCGGCGGCGAAACATCTGGAAAGCTTGCTGCGCGTTCTAGCTACAAATTTACCTCTGCCTTTTTGTAGCGGTGGGAACGAAGACGACAACCATACCGAGCCGACTAACTCGCCTCCGACGCCATCCGATGCGATCTGGGGGTTTGGTCCATGTCCCAGGTGCTGAAACACGACCTCACGATAGGATAACCCAAACCTAAACCCAGAAGGCAGACAAACACCCTTTTAAAGAAGAATGAGGGGGAAAAATATGGCATCACTACTAGCGACCCTCGCGATCCTCGCCAACCCCACAACCTGGACACCTCCCTATCTCCAGCCATACCTCCCGTTTAGAATATGGGGTTTTACAACAACATTGTTTATCATTCTCGGAATTCTCACGATATTAATCCCCCAAATCCACAATACCCCCCTCTACGAATCCCTCGAGGGAATCTTCGCGAGAGTTGTGACGCAGACATGTAAAGTGTCATGCAAGATTTTCTGTCAGGTTTTTTACAAGATTCTCTGCAAGGTGCTCTGTACCATCCTTTGCGGAAAGGGATTCCTCGCAAAACCGATCCCTGTTCCTATTCTGTCTTGGATCTTACCGGGATTCACGGTGGGGAAACTGCTCGTTTTACTGGCAGGGTGGGTGGCCGTTCCGTTAGTTGTCGAGGGGCTTTTCCGGGTTTACATCTCGATATTCGTCGCCTATCTCTTATCCTGGACCGTGGGGGTTAGTTTACAGACACTGGGTGAGTGGTTGACGGCTGCGTGGTTTGTTGGTGGGGCCGTGTGGTTGGCGGTAGATGCGGTGAGGTGGGTTTATAAACAAGCGAAAAAGTCACGGGACGAGGCAAGACGGGCGGGGAGGAGATGGAAGTGGTGGAGGAGGCGGGACCGGAGAGATCCGGCTGACGTGGATGATATGTTGAGGGAGCTAAGGAGGGAGGTGGACGAGTTTATTGTCAAGGGGGGTAGGTGACATTGGTAGAGGTTGGCGTGGTGGTAGAATGGAGACGAGGAAGACTGTCAAACACAGAGAGCAAGCAAGCGAGCAGCAAAATATAGACGATAATGTTCGAGAGCATGCCGTCTAGGCCATCTACCTCCCACAAAGTGATCCAGATCCGTCCAAGATACAGAGGTTAATACAAAAGAAGAATAAAATGTTCTCCGAGCCCTTTTCCTGATCCCCAAAGATGCAACGAGTGAATCCACCCCTAAATAAAGAAGTTGAAGATAAACATTAGTTGTTGGTGGCAATACCGTTGCCATTACCCAGAGGAAACCCGCAACCCTGTTTGCCGTTCTGCCTGTTTGCCCCCTTTCCAGAGCAGATGCCAAAGGCGTTAGTGGTTACATCGGCATCGACAAGAGCACAGCATCCCGAAGCACAGTCTTCGTCGCTATTGCATCCTCCACCAATGAACTGTCCCCCGGCGCCGTTGCCAACATTGGCAGTACCAGCCGGGTCAACTTTGAGAGTGCTGGGGATAATGGTGAACACTCTTCCACCTTGGGTGATCGTGGTGGCCGTGGGGTCCGAGGCGAGGGTGGGCGCCGGAGCGGGCCTGACCGTGATCGGAGGAGAGCTAGGGATCGGAGCAGCCATGACGTTTCCGGGCGTCGGTGATGGGGCATTGTTGCCACCGCCGTTGTTCCCAGCGCCAGCACCGCCATTGCCTCCTCCGCCGCCAAATCCGCAACCCTGCTTGCCGGCTTGAAACTGGGCTCCTACACCTGAGCATACGCCAATCGTCCCTCCATTTCGGGGCAGCGTGGCGCAGCATCCAGACGCGCAGTCGGCAGCACTGCTGCATTGGCCTCCGATGAACTGGGCTCCTCCGCCTTTGCCAAGGTTCTTTTCCCCCGCCGGGTCGGGAAGCTGTCGAGCAGCAAGGTTGGGCATAGCCTGGGCGGCAGTGAGAGCGAGGGCAAGCGTGCCCATGATGTTGGTGAAGTGAACCATGTTGGGTGGTGATGCGAATAGCAACAAAGAGTGATGGTACGAAGGAGAGCGGCTGTCGGCTAGCGACTGTTTCTTGTTTGAGAAGCGAAAAGAATGGAAGTATTAGACGAATCCGGACACCAGGTCCTTGCTTAAGGGATCGACACAAGGGAGAGGTAGATGATTTTCTGTGGCAGCGGCGGGATGAGAACCATCATGTCTAAAGATGGGACAAGAGATCTTATAATAAGACGCCTGGTCGGTTCCAACCAGCGGCCTCCGTCACGTCTGTTCTCAAATGTGACGTTTCTTCCGTCCGTCCTTCTAGGCAGAAGAAAAAGAAAAAGTCTCCTTCCCCTTTTTGCAAGCATTGAAGTTTTTGGACGAAGGTCCGACCAGTCGGGATTCGATGCAGTTCGTGTCGCAAGTGGTGATGATAGTATTGCCCGCAAATGCTGGTAGCTGCGCTAACAGATCGGATGGTTGCACTAACATGTTTGGGGTTCACCCTGACCCCGCGTCTCAAGGGGCTCGGCGTTTCTGAGGGTACCCCGGACCGAAGTTGGAACTTTGTCGCGGGCCAAGCCATGTCAACTTGTCAATCATGTCACTTGACAGGTTCGAGACCGTGCGAGGCGTGGCATTTGGACTCTCTGGACTGTGACGACGAGACGCATGATCAGAGAGGCGCCCATTTTTGAGTTTTGCGGAGAAGCTCATGTGTGTGATTGCTTCGAAAAACAAGGCGGCCCTTCGCGGAGAGCTCGTGATTGGCGCAGCGCCGCATACGAGACCCGGTTCCAGGCCCGGCGGAGAATAAACCAACGGCAGAAGGTCGATTGTGTCTGGTAGTCCGGGGTCGTTGTTGGACGTGTTTGATGTTCTCCCTTCAGACGGAGCAAGGCGCCACTCGACGAATGACAGGGAGTCGGTCGATCGGTGGGCTACAGGTGGGGCAACGCGGGTCTGATCTGTGACAAGCTCTGATCCACTATGATCCACAGCGGATCAGCCGCAGAAACTCAATCGCTGGCAGTTCCCCACAGCATCGCGGTTCCTGGATGTTGCAGGGTCGAGTTTGGTTTCCAGATACGACGTATCCTACGAAGTACAATGCGCCCGCTAAACAATGGGGGACGCAAAAGTCCCCGACGCGGTTCCGCTATGCTTCAGCTCCTCCCATCTCCGACAAGGATACCACCCTCATCGGGGGTTTCGTTAGTCATCCTGGACGTCTGAGAACAGCGCCCTCCCCCCTCACACAATTGATGCATCGCATCAACACACCGGCGGATGCTCTGGAGCTCTAGCTTGCAACAGCTGCTCACACAAACTCCAAGGCCGCATCGAGATGCAACCAGCCGTGCGTCAGAATGCGGCCGGGGGGCGAGACTTGCCGAGAGTATGGGATGAATTGTGATGTGGTGCGTCGGGCCGGATTTTCGGCCTGTCCTGTAATTACTCTCCCTTCCCGTCTCACCTATCCTACAGAGATCCCTTAAGCGCCCAATCAATCCCCTTCATGAACAGTGCTAATGCTTCTGGTCAATGGCAGGCCACCGAGACGCCATCTAGACCAACGAGAACTCCCCCTCTGCTTCTGTCCCATACCGCCCAAACCCCCACGCGTCCCGTCTCTCCCCGTTTGTCTCGTACAGAGGGTTTGCGTCTGTTTGCCTCACATCGGATGGCGACACGATGAGTCAGTCATATGTTTGCTAGAGCTTGGCCTTGCCGACATGGAGGTCGTCCCAGTCTTGTCGGGTGAACGGCACATAGGTGACACCGCGGCCATGTCGTTCGATCCAGAATACCTTGTCCTCGGGCTTGACTTTATCCGGATCGATACCCTCCTTCTTCAGCGGCAACTTGTTCTGCTTGTTGTTATGGGTCGCCGATGGCTCTGCGACATGTCGCAAGAACAGAGGTACTGCATATTTCGGCAGATGGGTACGGGCGTGCCTGGAGACCGTCATCAGTTTTGCACCAACGCTATCACTTGGCCTCTCCGGTCGCAGCTCCGAGACCCGGGGTTTTGTGGACTTACCGCAAGAAGTCCTGGTGGTCAAACGACTTCTTGAGGGCAGGATCAACATAGATGGCCGCCGCACCGGCCTTGCCGTCATGCCCAGGGACCTGAACTCCGTACACGTTCGCGTCGAGGACCCCCGGATACTTGCCTAGAACCTCTGAGACCTCAGCGGTTGAAACATTCTCGCCTTTCCACCGAAAAGTATCACCCAGTCTGGCCAAGTGATGCATATCAGCATCTTCACTCAATTGTTGGAATCGAGGGACCTACCGATCCAGGAAGAACCATCTTCCCTCGTGGTCTCTCCTCAAGGCATCGCCGGTGCGAAAGAAGCAGTCGCCCTTCTCAAACACATCTTTGATAAACTTTCCAGCGGTTGCTTCTGGGTTCTTCCAGTAGCCGGGAAACTGTCGCTCAAATGGCACGCGCACCAGAATCTCGCCTCCTACCTCGTATGGCATTCGATACGCAAAGCCTGTCTCGGGATCTCGGGCAATATCCCCCGTCTCTGGGTCAACTGCTACCGGCACATAGTACTTGTGGTACTTCCACCGCTGCAAAACACCATGGTGGCCAACCGCGTGGGCAGTGTAGTCGTTAAGGCTCTCGTTGTCGAGCGCGAGCATGCCCTCAGTGCTGTTGAAGAACTCGAACACCCTCTCGATGCCGAAACGCTCCCGGAACCGATCCCAAACATCTGGTCTCAGCCCGTTTCCGTAGATGGAATGCACATGATGTTGCCGGTCCAACGGCGACGGTGGTGCTGCGAGCAGGTACCGCAGAGTCTCTCCAACGTAGACGAACCACGTTGCCCGGGAATCCCGAATGTCCTTCCAGAAGGCAGAAACGCTAAACTTTGGCGCCACACAGACTGTATGACCGCACAACAGCTGTGCCATCACGTTGATGCCGCCCGTGCCGTGGTAATACGGCATGCAGACATAATACCGTGGATTCGGCCCTTGAACAGGGTTTGTGCCCGCAATGGTGCCGTACCCATGCCCGAAGGCTGCAATGATAGGAAGCGAGCATGCCTTTGGCAACCCAGTCGTCCCACTCGTATAAAACAGCGCCATCGGGTCGTTGGCTTTGAGTCCCAGCCGGTGTTCGTCGGCAGGTCGTGTTGGCGACTGCGAGTAAATATCCGCCTTCACATCCCCAAGCCTCACAAAGTTCATCCGGCCCTGGAATATTTGCTGCATTTCGGGCATCACCTCAGCCATCCTCCCCATGGCCGCCTCGTCCCCGTCCATCAACACCAGCTTCGTCTCGCTCAACCTGAGGCAGTGCACCAGCGCCTTGCCTGTGAGGTGGTAATTGATCATGGCCGGCGCCGCCCCGATCGCCCACAGACCCACCCATGCAAAGACAAAGTCTGCCGAGTTGAGCATGAAAAACGCCACCAGGTCTCCCCGCCGAATTCCCTGCGACAGATACCAGTTCGCATACTGGTTTCCCCGCTCGTACAACTGTTTGAATGTGTAGCTTCCCGTCCGCGTCCAGATGGCCTCGTCGTTGGACAGGTTTGCTGCGTGTTGTTCGAGGAAATACCACATGGAGGTGCGCCCGGTCTTTTCGGCCTGTACCCATTGTCGCCTGATAAAGCGTCGGCCAAGGATCCAGCGAAGGTCCTTGCCGATTTGCAGTTTGGCGTCGATGTACATGGTGGCGAGGGTTGTGGCGGCGGCTGCGGCCGCGGCGGGGAGGACTGTGACATAGTTAGAGAAGCTGGGCGGTGGGTAAGAGAGATGCATACCTAACGCCATGGTGAATGTGTGTTGATACCGGTTGAGCTTTGGGGAGTTCGGTCTAGTTGAGGGAGGCGAAGGAGCGAGCGAGGGATGAAGTCGGAACCGATAACCGGACTGATGGACGGCGTCCCAATCTGGCGGTGAGGAGTTCCAAGCTCCGATTCCTTCTGGAACAGCTGTGCTCGCAATGAACCAGAGTGAACACAGAAGGTAAGCTACCTTGCGCAAAGTACGATACGCGATACACCTGTGCGTCCAGCCCAGGTGAGACGTAGCGCCGTGTCTCACCAATACCTTTGCTGGGTCGGTGGGTCTCACGATGACGATGATTCAGCAGGTCAGAATTCTTTCCTAATTTGTGGATTGGAGCGAGTATTCCCAGTAAGGCAAGTGTGAGGGACTGGAGAAGTCAAATCTTGTCTCGCCTTACTCCTTGCTACCACCCCTTCCCCGCACCGGTCCGTTCATTTGTCCCCCTTTTTACGACCCGCTGCGCTCGTCTGGATTTTTCTCGGTTGGGCGGCATCCCGCTCGTCTTGGAGTTTCCATTTTGGATCTGCTGCTACCCTGTGTTTGCGCTTGTGCTTGCGCTTGTCGCTCGCCAGTTTTATTGCCGCCGGTTGAAATGCAACGACGAGCTTCCACGGCGGGACAAACGTTCCCGTGCATATGCGCCTGCCAATTGATACCCCCGCAGTGCTCCTCAGCCTGGACGGGCTGGCCGGGGCGGGCTTAGGGCTGGTGGGTCCTACCCGGGGTTGGGGGCTTCTGGCATCGGCAGATGGTGCTAGTTGTGGAACATTGTAACCGTGGGTGAGATCTGTGTGTTGCTGAGTCGGCTTGTTCGTAAGCTACTGGTGAGCAAACTAATATTCCGGTGCCGGTGCTGGTGCCGGAAATGGGATGTGAGGTGTCAATTGGCTTGTCCGATGTCGCATTTTCCCGGTGCGCACCTGGAGACATTTTTGTAGAGACAAGATCTGCCGTGATGTGGATTGTAGCAAACCTGGAAGACTGAACCTTTTACAAAGTAAGCCGGAACTTTTTTTTTTTTTTAACGGGATGACGGTTCTGCGCCTCAGGCTTGCTTTGCTTCCGACTTGCCTGCAGTTTGCAGTGGCTTTTTTGCTCCTTCCTCCGGAAAGAGAGCCGCGGCAGCGCGGCCACATTTGGGGGATGGAAATGCTTGGCAGACTGCAGTGTGACCCACCTGTCGTCACTGATGCTTGGTTTGTCGACAAGCTAGAGGATTGCAGTCAACGACATGACATGGAATAATACCACTTTCGTGGGTAGGAGAACGGAAGAGTCAGCCTTTTTTCCAGTTTGTCAACTTTTCAATTGATCTACCTATCTACGGTGCGCACATCAGGTACCCAGGTTTGATGCAGCTGCTGCATGTGTAGCAGCTTTGCTCAGCGGATTCGGAAAACGCTACTCTGTAGTTATGTTGCTACAGGAGAAGTCATCGCCATGGTCATCCGCCCGGAGTCATGATTTGCATCACTGATCACTGGAGAATTATGGTTTAGATGTTTGCGACATGTACACCTCTGCTGAATGAATCACAGGCCAGTTCTCAGCGCGGTATAAATACTGCGAATGGCGCCTAGGCCTTCTCCGATGTGATCAAGATGCCCGGATGCCGCTGTCTTTGATTTTCAGTGTTCTTCAAGATGGATTGTCCCCAGCGCCCGAATTTGGCCTCAATAGGTGGGCTCAGTGGGGTGGGTAGCCCGTCGGATCTGCGATTCACCCGCCAGACATCTGATATAGGTAACTGGGTAGATGGGCAGGTATGGAGACATGGCTTTTAGACTTTGGTTTCTTGCCGGAAATACTACGAGTAAGAATTTTAACTTCAAGCCTCATCTTGCCACGGCCCACAGATGAAAGGCTTTTTTGCGATTCACTTTGCGAACAGGTCGAAGCCTCCGTAGGGGCTGCAATTAATTTCTGGTAACCTAACCTTGGTCTGGTTTTTTTTTACCTATATAGGTATTGACGGTTCTCCAGACGCACTCTCGCTGAATTCCCTTTTCAATTCCATTCGCCTACCTACCTTCTCGCTCACGATACATTTCACGCCGCGTGCCTTGGACCGCTTCAACCACGGATCAACGTCAGCAAGATCCCTCACCGTCAACATGGTGTCGCGAGGAGGACCGCTGCAATGTCTTCATAGCGAGATCGACAAATACACCGACGGTCACTACGGTAGCGCCACCTTTCGAATGGTGGCTGGCAGCATGACGGAGTGGACCAATGTGATTGATGCCGCGCAACAGCATGTTCGGTGCAGCAGAGATCAGAACTGTGCATTGTTCATGTGGAGGCGGAGAGCGGAGGCGAGGATGGGAGGCCCCTTGGTATTCCCGCGGCCCGGGAGTCGCGCCATGGTCATCAACGTCGACAGCCATGATTTTTATCGTCACGTTGACCCCAGACCCAGGTCGTACTACACCCAGGCAACAACAACATACCGCGTTCAGAGAAGAGCCCAGTCAAACCGGAGATGCAGCTTCAGCCGTTTCACAGATTTACCTGAAACCCTTCAGCTCGACATCTTTGAAATGTCGGTTGACCTCGGGGAGATTGAGATGCTGTATTGTCCCTACACGGTCAACTCAGCGATGCGAGAGCCAGACGCTTGGATATGCGGTGAACGGCGGAGGTGGGGAAACCTTCCATTGCTTTCGGTCTGCCAGCTCTCGCGCAACCTCATGATTTCCAAGTACGGGGCCCCGCCGAGCCGGTCAACAAACGCGACAAGTTTTCCCTTTGATCCCAAGAGCGACAGCATTTGGATCACGTACAATTTGTACAAGTGCTCTCATCCGGTGAGAGAGTGGATTCGAAGGCCGCACCAACTGTGGAGGCCGTCGGTCAAGGATATTTTCGAGCGGGCGGAAAGGGTCAACATTCACGTCCCGGTTTACGGTCATGCAATTCAGCCAGTGCAAGACCTCCAAGCTCGTTTCCCCACCTTAGTCCGGCTCCCACGTCAATTCCCATCCCTCTGTCATTTAGGCTTCGTCCTCCAGAGCTTTGACGAGTGCATCTACTTTCCTCAATCAGATCGCGGCCAAGTCTGGCCGGCAACGACGACACGACGAAAATACGACCCCATGACGGAAAGCGTCTACAGCACTTTGCATCTTTTGCTCTTTCAGCACTTGCGTAGCCTCGACTCCATGGACAGAACGTCCTCTCCGCTTCCCAAACTCAAGACTTTTAGCCTCATACGCGAGGAGGAGCTCGCGGAAAGATATCCCTCTCAATGTAGGGGTTCTCGGACCGATGTCATCTATGCCAAGTGTACGCGGATCAGACCGCAGCGCCTCAATGCGTACTCACACCCCTATTCCGATTGGGTGTCACTGAGATCAGAGGATTTACCGTCGTGGCGGTTTGACCCGAGCCACTTTTATCGTAGCTAGTGCAGGGTGAGAGTTCGAACGACTGGGTGGAAGATGGGCGGATTTCTTTGATTAATTCCATGTCTGCCCGCTTCTGATCTACTTTGCCCAGCTACTAGGCTTACCTAGATCGGTGGTGTCTCGAGACAATAACGTCCATTTAGTTCTCTTTAAACTCGACTGTTTACCTATCCTTGGTGATATGAACTGATTGTCTCTTTCTATCATGGCGACTGTTTTATATCATGTTGACTACTTACCGCATTCTCGTTATGGCACGTTTCAATATATATATAAATATATGAAATAATTTTCAAATACTTTACTCCGTTGACCGCTCGTCCGGGAACGACCCCGAAAAATACTCGCAGTACAAAGACTTGCTCACACGTGAAGGGAAGAGATTGATTGGACTTGAGCAGTGATGGCACCAACCTCAACTCTGGCCACGGCGCCCTGTTCAACTCCGCCGTTGTCTTTGTCATGGGATGATGGCTGGCAGACCTCAGCAGAGGTCCGTCCTCCGGGCAATAATTCTCAGACTGATAAGACGAGCTCCCCTCTACGTGCCAGACGCCACATGGCTGTGCTGGGCAGGAGTGGCGAGGCAGCCGAGCCAACACCTCCAGCAGATTCAGGACGTGGATCTCCCTCGCTCGTTCGTCAGAGAGGAACCTAGAAAATCAGCTTTTCGCATGCGGCAGGTCTGGATTGGACTGGATTCGGGCGTGGACAGCAGCCGAGGCAAGGGCCACAAGTGGGATACCTCAACTAGGTACCTATCAAATCAACGCCAACATACACCACCCGCAAAGAATTATACACGTACACGTACAATGACCAGACCACAAATTTGGGGAAATCCTCGATATAATGCATCAACACGTGCACCAGATCACCAGACTTGGCATGGCATGGCATGGCAACTATTCTGGCGCAATATGAAGGAATAACTGAAACCTTGTCTGTGGCTTTTTAATCTTGCGGTAGGCTGGTAGGCTGGTGGGGCTCTGATGGCGCTGTGATTGTCCATGGCTGCTTCCAACAAGCCCTGGCGAAAGGAAAAACAGCGGACTCGAGCTTTGTTAGATTTCTGTTCTGCCCTTGAAGCACAAACATTAGGCATTTATTAGATTGAGTGGATTTAAGTCCAAAACAGCACATCTATCACTATCTTCTTTGTCTGGTGTCAAGGAGTCCCACTGATTCATGTTCTAATTCATTGCCACTGCTATGAAGCTCTGGTTCAATGCAACTCACACAACAATTCTAATCTCAAACATATTTCTCGAAATTTTGCCATGCTCGCACACAATTCACTGTCCTCCGCACAGCCACACAAGCCACAGCCGGGACTTCGGCTGCCATCGGATCGGGAGGCTGGTGTCGCAATCGGGCCCGATGAGGCCCACTTGCCAAACTTGGGCACGTCTGTCCCCACGACCGGCTGGCAGCAATCTATTGGGCCTGCAAAATCTTGCACCCACTTTCTCCCACCTTCCACCCTTCGTCATCCAAAAACGTTTCTGTCTCCCACTTGTTTATAAATTCGTCTTTCCCCTGCGGGAAAGAATCTCTCCTTTTTTCCCTTCAACCATCTTCCAGTATCGTTCAATTCACTTTTGTGCAACAAAACCATCCCCCCACTCCCTTAGAGCTGGTTGCTGCCCTGGTGGCACCTCTTTGACTCTTTTCGTACTACTGGTACCCTTTTTTTGCACTTTTCCATTTTCCATTTCACGCCAAAGTCACGGTCGCGCTTTCCCACTTAACAAAATCCGCGATTTCGGCTCGCTCCACTAACAAAGTCGGCCATATTCTCGTCTGATTTTGAAATGACGCAAGTTTCCTCTCCTGCGAATATCTCTAGAGTTATGGCATGCTAACCAGAGCCTTAGTCATGCGTCTTCTCTCTGCCCCGTGGGTATCCAAATCACCATTGTGACGGGCCCGATGGCTGGTTCACAGGCCTCTGTTACCGCTCGATATACTTTTGGTAAGTTCTCTTGTTGTGATCCAACCAAAAAAAAAGCGGACAGCTTGTTGACCCTTTTTTTGTCAAAGAAGTTGCGCTCGCCTCGCAGAATCTTTATTTGCAGAAACCAACGGCCAAGCATGGAATGCTGGTTAAGCCATTCCACGGAGGCAATGCCCACAATGTCCTCAGAGAACGCCTCGGCGCCACTTTCATCACCACCGGCCGATTTCGGCCATTTTCGGCTCAGTTTTCAGCATTTCTCGCTATGGCGCCACCAAAAGCCACGCAAACCAAGCCTGCCCTATTCTTCGATGACTACGGTGATGGGGCCGAGACTTTTGCTATGGTGGATTGCGCGAAATTGTGTGCGACGGCAGACGATCGACCAGTCGACCTCGTGGCATCAGCAGAAGATTGTAGCCAGAGTGTGGAAATGGGAGAAGTTTCCCAACCATCGTCAGCCAGGTAAGTTTCAGCGGATTCCCCCGCAAGCCAACTGAGTCGTTCTGACTTTGCCTTAGCCCCGCGTTCAATGAAGATCCGCCCGGGGACGAGTCGACCTGCCTGGACCCGCCCGATACCGGGGAAAGCGTAAAGTGTGGCGACGCTCCCCCCGAGATCGTGGGAGAGTTCGGAGGGGTCGACTCTTTCCCCGTGGTTGGCGACGGTAGCGTGGTCGACGACGCTGGCAGTGATGGCGATAGCTCGGTGGTCGACAATAGCGACGACAGCGACGATGAGAGTTTGGCGGCCAGTGACAGCGATGCCGATGTCGATGAAAGCAGTGATAGCAGTGGCGGCAGTGGCAGTAGTGGCAGCGGTGACGGCAACGACGAAGTTGCCACCGGGGGCTACACGGAGTCCGAAGTTCGTGACAACCTTGGAAACGGCGAAAGTAGAGTCTCGACGAATTAGGAGATCGTCGAGACGTTCGCTGTGCCCGAGGACTGCGTACCTGGACACGTGTACGCCCTTGGCAGTGACCAGTACGTTTACTCGCTGCGCCTCGAGGACCGACAAGTGCGGATCCTGACGTCGCCCGAACTTGCCGAGTTCCAGACCATGTACCCTGAAGTCATTCCCTTCGACCGGAATGTTCATTGGGGGTATTATGAGAATTACCCCACGCCGCTCCCAGAGGGCATCATGGCGACGAGCTGGGCGAACCACAGCTTCATTGACCAGACTGGCCGTATGGATACCCGCACAAACGCTGATAACCGGTATGGCGAAGTGCATCCCCTCTCTAAATGCACTTGGACCTTGTTCCCGAACAAGGACACGCCAAGTCGTGGGGCCGGCCCAGAGCTGAAGGTGACCACACCGGATGGGATAGAGTTCTGGCCAGACGACTTGGCCTACTACTATGGGGAGAACTCGTGGGCAGACCTAGACGATGATGAGTGGTGATGACTGGTGGTCTGGCAAAATATGACTACACGGAGATCAAGCTTGCTGGACTGACCAGGATTCGATACTGTACTGGGACGGGCTTACCGGGACGGGCTGAAATTGGTGGGATAAACTGCATGGGACTAGGATGGAACGAAACGGCTTGAATTCGGCATTGACTGGGATTGGGCTGGCATGGTTTGCATCACGAGGCTGCATGTCACCCTTTCGGCATATCTATTTTGGCGTCGCACCGGACATGTGCATTAAAGTAGAGGCATGAGCTGGGACTGGGAGGGCTTTTTGGAATTTGCTCATTTCATTTTCGCTCTAAGGGCTCTTAATTTGCAACCTGTTGGATGAATATTCTGGGTTGTCTAATTGGGCTTAGTGTAAACTGCAAACACTATATGTGTGGTGGCTGGATTTGGATTTGGCAGAGCAATCAATGCAAACACGAAGAAAATAAAGATCAAAGGACTCATATTTACTTTTTAAGCTAGAACCCTTTGTTTTCCTACGGCCTAGATACTATTCTATATACCTGATACCTTATCTTATATACCTACCGAACAATGTAACACAAATACGATACAATACAATACCTTTTATCTCTTTGTTTTCATACACGCACACGCACGCACACATGTGAGACAGGCATGCGGCATGAGGCATGCAAGTTCCCGAGACCTTGTTGTGTAAAGGATAACTTCCGATATCTCCGAAACTTTCCGAAATTTCCGAGATCTTGTGTCAGGTATCACTTAGTTTCCAAAGAGATCTAGTGTAATCTGTTCTGATCGGATTGGGCAGGGTCGCATCAGAGGTGTTTGCTATGAATTGGTTGGCCGCACTCAACTTGGCTTGACTCAGTTGTTGACAACGTAGAATACCTAGGTACCTACCTATGCAGTGTTGCGTTGTGCTGTGGCAACATGAAGTGATGCTGTGGTACCGCGGCAAGCGATACTGCAAGTGCCGGGCGGTCACACGTCAAGCACATAAGCTCTAGTCTAGCTTCTAGCCCCAATTTTGTACTCCATGTCGGGCTATAGTCGGCTCCGTTCAAAAACCGAAACCCGTGGCGTGGTGTGGCGTGGCGTGGCTGGATCTCGGCCTGACCAGTCTGGTGTGCAGGTAGTGTTTAGACCAGGTAGTCTATTCTAGTGTCCGGTCTACGCACTGGCCTCCCGCAGAGCAGACAGCTGGTTCAACGAGCTACGCATGATCCACCTCGCCTTTTTTTTGAGAGAGAGAGTTTACTTTTCACATTTACGTACGGTGTGAGGTGTTCAGGTTTATCTTTCCAAATGCGAGGCTACCGTTGCCATGCGGAGTGGAACCAATTGTCTTCACTGACAATGGAATCCGTCGTCTGTACTTGATAGAGTGGAATACGCTATCAGGCAGGCATGGAATATAAGTGGGGTATCTAAGCATTTATCACCTCGGCCTATATATATATAACGCATTCAATAGCGACCAAACTACAGAGATACCTACCTTACCTAGATATGCTGGCTGTATTCGCACCGCAGTCAGGTAAGGTGGTAAGGCACAAAACACCCGCGGGACCCAACGGGAATGGTGCAGCAGAACTAGATACCTACTTTCTGTTTCTTCCGGTCACTTCGTTCTCAGAGGTAAATTTGTTTGGTCCCCCCTTCGAAATTACCGGTCGGACAAAACACATTTCAAACAACAAGAAAATGTGATGCCAGACACCAGAAAGCTGAATACCGGGGGGGATTCGCGGTATCTAAATGTAATCTGTTACCAAGATGCTGATTATCCTCGAGAGATATTGCTCTGTTCTCCCTCTCGAGAAATAACCTGGGGGTATTTCAGAGATGTTAATTCTGATTCCTGGCCGAGGCCATCAACGCAACGGAAGCTGGCCACTTGGAGAGCGGGATGTGTTCATGGCCTATTCTAGCCAGGCCTGCCGGGAGCGAGTGAGGACCTTTGGATATGCCCAGCCCATGACATTGCCTTCGAGGACAATAAGTTCTAACAACAAAGATGATGTTGGTCACGGAAACTCAAAAAGATGGTGGAGCGAGAGAGGGCTACGAGAGGCTGTTCGAGGCATTCTACATAAGTCAGAGGCGCTACCCTTCCCCGACATTAAACTCATGGGACAGTCCCCGCCATCTATGTCCCGAATTAGAGAAGGTCTGGGGGACTGTCTCATTAATCACTCAAGAGGTTCTTCCCGAGAGCTAGGCTTTCCGCTGACTCCCAGTCAGCAGTCGTTACAGCAAGTATTCAAGGCAAGAAAATGAAGTAAATAACCCCAGGAGAGGCGAGGCATTCATAAGGGGCGATCTACCACACGTTTCTGGATGAAATTAGGTATAGCTACTGCTGTAGTCTGTCAGTGGAGAGAGAAAAGCACTTGCGGCTCAGGGGGCTGCTGGAAGAATGTAGTGGTGCCATCCAACAATCACAAGGGCACGATAACCTACCTCTGTTTGTTTGTGTGTATAGCAACTTTGGGGCTGAGCACTGGAGCTCCTAACAAGTCTACGCCGATGGAGTATTTCGTATATTACGGCTTCGAACACGCACCTCAAAGACATACACCCCGGAGGAGAGCGATACCGGCACAGAACAGACTTACAAAGCGTTGTGGTATGTTGGGTTAATAACAGCAACACCCCTGACTTCCTAGCTTGGATTATGATCACTAACGAACAAAGAAATACGGGACTGAATATCCATCTGCCCCCCGACGACTTGGTATCCTACACGCCGTAAGTCCTGTCGGGATGTCCTTTGCTCTCTGGCGATTCGGCAATCCTGGGATCTGGGATCTGGGATCCAGGATCTAGCGTGGCGGTCTCCTGGTGGCCCCAGCACCGGCAACGACCGTCCACCCCTTCGATTTCCCTTTAGACTGGGGAGCAACGCAACCACAACTCTCTATTATGTGAACGCAGGCATCCACAGCAAACACATCATCACCCCCGCTCAACTCCCAGACAACCAGCAGCATCACGACGACAACGATGGTCATCACCACGACAACAGCCCTAGGCACACCATTTCCCCACGCCTATAAATACTTGGCCTTCCCCCAGAATTTTCTGGTTTTCTCTCTCTCTTCTTCGCTCACCAGAAAAGACAAGATCACGACCCTTTTCATCAGGAACTTGGATTTCCCCCCATCAGCGTCTTTTCGATCTTTCGAGCTGCTTCGCTTTTGGGTTTTCTTCTTCATCTTCTTGATTATTAGTTATTGTAATCTTGTCTTTTTTCTTCGCTTTTGTCACACGTGCACACGCACGCATCTTCACACAGTTCTTCTGTTGTTGCTCGCTGTAGCGTGACTTTGCAAGCTTCCCTCTCTCTACACCCTTGATATTCTACTCTTGGGCTGTGTTCTTTACCAGATATCCGCGGAAATGAAGTAAGTTTCATCATTCACCCGTTTTCTATGACATCCTTTTTTTGTTTTCCAAGGGGACCGCGCGCGCGGTTCCTTAGAGGTGATCTACGACTAAACGCCGACTTTCCTGTCTCTAGCACTACCGATATCTGCCGCGGGGCTACCATCGCCATGATGAGTTCCACTGCGTTTATTCTCGCTCGAGCGTTCATTGGTAAGTTTTCCTCTTTGACTTCTCATGAGTTATTGTTTCCTTTTCTTTTGCTCTTTCAGCTCAACTCCTAGCCGCGTCGGGGCACAACAAAAGATTGACTAACCTAAACAAATTAGATTGCGAAAGCAACCCCATGGCATCGCCGCAGACTTTTTCTGGGGAGAAAAAAGGAGAACAAGCGGTCGCCAAAAGGCCAGCACCAGCCTACTCCCAAAGAGACGGTCGTTCCCCACGTGCAACGTCCTAATCTTGGGGGAGAAACAGACACGGGCACAGAAGTGATTCGTGTCAAGTTTCCTGTTTCTGCGATGGAGGAGCCCAGCTCTTGCAGAAACAAAAGCAATCATAATACTGAGGAGAATTGTCTGATGACTTCCCCCATGAACATGAACATTGGCACGCAGAGTTCAGACTCTGCCTCTGCCGTGGCCGTCATCAGTGAAGGAGCTGCACAACATGATATTGCCCAGTCTCACGACTCTGGTGATTTCATTCATGTTGTCGCTCTGGATAATAATACTGATGTCGCCTCTCGTGCCAAGGAGGAGTTGACTATTAAGTCCTCCTCCATGACCGCGCTGGTTCTTGAAACCGCGCTAGCATAGCCTGCAGAATCCGCTGTGAATGATAAGGCAGTAACCGAGCTTGCTCCTCTTCTTCTCAGCAGCAGCAACGAATCCACGTCAGTCGAGTTGGGAATGGAAAAGCATGCCATCTCAGTCCTCCCTGACAACCTCATTGACAAGAGCAGCCATACCAACGTCAATGAGGTGGATTTGTCTTCATCATCACCAGTCGTTGAGGAGAAAAGCCCAGTGTGGAACAGAATGCCCTCTGTGGCGGAAATCTCGACGACACCTTTGGCATTGATAAAGCCGACGATGAAACAGGCGCCAAAAAGATGATGGTGAAGATGAAAATCATATTGCCAACACCAACCAAGACAGGGACGGTGGCTAGAGATCCTAATAATGGCGCCCGCCCGCTTGGGAAAAACCACGGCGTCATTATACATGAAACATGAACATGATCATGATCATGCACCCGCCAGCCCGAGCAACCATACCAGCGCTGGTGGGAACAACAATCATGACGACGTCGTCACCGCCAAGGACACTGCTGCTCTCTCGATATAGAATATCGTGAAACAGTTCTCCGGACCGGAGGAGGAGCTCGACTACTTCTCCTATTCCGATTCAGATGGCTCTGACAAGAACTACCTGAACGAAGAATTGGACGACGATTCTTCTTCTGACTTTTCGTCCGACTCATCTACCTTTGTCGATGATCCTGACGAAGAAGAAAAATAACAGACCCCAGTCACCTGGACGCGTCTAGAAAATACCTCGTGGGCTCTACACAGTTGGATTGACCAAATCGGTCAAATCTACCTGATTCGCGAGGGGTACACGTCCACTCTGAAAAACAGCCGGGCCAATAGCTGTTCTTGGTCACGGTTCCCTGTCTGCACCGATGGAAACAAAACCATGGTCAGGCAGAGCAGTATAGGACCGGAGCTTCGGCTGACGACGCCAGAAGGAGAGGAGTTTTGTCTCGACGATCTCACCTACTATGTCGATGCTACTTCGTGGGCTGACATGGATATTGACGAGGAGGAGTAGGATGTTATGTTTTTGTTATGTTGTTGTGTGGGAAAAAGTATCATGTGGGAAATGGGATTCGCACCTCAGGGGTTAGTTGGGTAGGTAGTTTGGATTCATGTCAGAGTGATGGGAATGCTCGGAAATGGCCAGGAAGGAAGCCAGGGTGTTGTTGTTATTGGATACCACTGTGGCGGAGATAAGGTGAGGTGGCGAGAATTGACGGGTGTTGGGGTATGCTTTTTTTTTCTTTTTCGTCCCTTGGTTGTGTGAAGTGATTGTGTTGTTGTGATGCGACCGACAACAGCTCTAGGCACACGATTTTTCCTATGCCTATAAATATAAATACTTGGCTCCCCCCTACCCCCAAAATTTCTCTCTTCTTCTTCACCACAAGCATTCTACGTTAACAATGTCAAGTAAATCTCGGTTTCCCCTAGTACTACTAATATTAGGGTTACTGTGACTGTTGGGTCTTGTGGCTCCAGTGACCTTCTTTTTACCGCCGCCAACTTGGAAAACACCGTGACCACCATTATCACAACCAAAGACTTTGGAGATTGCTAGAGTTGACTGTTCTCATAGTCCTCGTAATCTTCATGTTGTTGAGGCCACTGGCAAAGGTGAATCCCCTGGCCAGAGCAACCATACCGGTGCTGGGGAGACTAACCAAGTTGTAGGTTCTGGTAGTGGCGGCGGCGAACTTGCTGAAACGGAATAGCATGCCTTGAAGCTGTTCGCTGCTGCTGCTTCTCCTGAAATTTCCTCCTCTCACAACTGGCCATATGCCGTTGGTAATGATGGGGTGGTCTATTGGTTCTTTACTGGGCCAGACCATGATGACGAAACAGCAGGATACCGTGGCGAAAGCCTTCATGGTCCTGAGTGGGATGTGTTCGCCCAGCTACACCCGGATGGACACGCGTTGCAGGCAGCGGTCCGGAAGGAATTTGAGGCAGCGAGCCCCCACGATGACAAAACTCGAGTCTTCTTTTCGGATGAGGATGAGGATAGTGATGGCGGCCATGCCTTCAGCTCCGACTCCACCAATTCTGAACAAGACTTTGAGTTCGATAACGATGACGACGAGATTGAGTATCTCGACAATCGTCAAATGCCCACGTACTACTCATCCTGTCCTCCTGCCGGTGGTCGGGATTTCAAGTACGGCCTCTGGTCAATCCCAGAAGAGACACCATCCTCTGACTCCGACAGCGATACCAACAGTACCGATTCGGAGATCATTGGATGTGTGCACTCTGGCGATGATGATGACCTATGCCGGCTCTCAGGGAACCCTCCGCTATAGCCGCGCAAACAGCTGCAACTGGGCGAGGTTTCCTGCCAAGCACCTGGTCAAACAGGGTACGGGGCTAGAACTCCGTCTGACTACGCCGGAGGGCGAAGAGTTCTGGTTGGATAGCCTTACCTACTATATCGGTGCCAGTTCCTAGGCTGATATGGATAGCGATGAGGAGTAGGAGTGGGGGGGTGTTTGGCGTGCAGGATTGGGTTGTGGGAATTGGGCTTCGCACCCTGGGGTTGTTTGTTTGGATGAGAGTGTCGGTCGGAAAGGCCATGAAGCTGGGGCACTGGATTAGACACGGGTGTGGGAATTGGCGGTGTTGGGGTGCGCCTTTCCGTCGTTTTGCTGAGTGAAATGATTATGATTGATGTGATTTGTGATGTGATTTGTGATGTGATTTGTGATGTGATGTGGCTTGCGACGTGACTTTGTTGCTCTCTTGTCCATCTTCTTGTCTGTTCGCCGTATAGGGAAGAGTAATGATGTAATTACAAACCCAGCGGCCTAGTATTTAGGCCTTGAGGGGTATGGATTTATGGTGATGATTGATAACACTGGCCTGTCATGACAGTAATTTAGCTACTTCTGCATTTCGTGCCCCTAATCTTCTGAGACTGGAGTGACGAACCAAATATGGCAACTGTTTCAGCTGCTGATATGTCAGCGGTCCTTCGTACTTTGGTAAGCCTCCATCAACTCTTCCCGTAGTTTCTCGGCCTCCAACAATTAACAATACACCCATGCGACACCAAGAACAAAGCACACATCAAAGCACAAAGAAAATTCAATTCCTACCACAGGGTATCCTTGTCTTCAAGTTCCAAGTCGCTGACTCCACCCTTCCCAAGTCTAGAGTTCCAAGTATCTCCCCACCTTGTAAACAGGATACATAAGTATGATCATGCCGCCCCAAGAACATATTTCCACATGGATAAATGTCAAACATGAGTTTTCCCCAAGGTACATTTCCCAAGTATTGATGTTCCCAGTTCCAATTGAAGTCCATCGAAGCCCATCATCCAATAATAAAACCATGGAAGCCAGAGCAAAGCCATGATGAAACCGGTCCAAGAACCCAACCCAGCAAATGTGTATGTGCGTATGTGTGTATGTGTTCCCCATGATGTCGCAAAAAGGAGTTGCATCCAGAAGAGGAAAAAAAAACACCAAAACCCTGCTTCCCTCTTGTCATCCGGCTCCGTCATCGGTCTTCCGTCCTTATCCTTTGAGCAGAGCGCCTCATCATCAACCAACCATCCATCCACCGATCCATCCATTTCTATCAGCCAACCAACCAACCAACCTCACATGCATTATAAGGATAATAATGATAACATCAGGGGTATCAAGTAAAACCTTCAATCCAGTGCAGACAAATGGCAAAAGCAAATAGAGAAAGACCCGGTGCGAACTCGACGCGAACCCAGCCGGACAAAGCAAGCTGAAGCCCCCAGCGGGTGGGATGGGTTCATGGAAGCTCGAGACCGAAAAGCTGACGAGTAGTAGCAGCCCCGCCCGGCAGGGTAGCAGCCAGTGCAGTCCAAAAGCAAGCTTCACTCGCGTCTTTCGTAACAACTCGTCAAGTAGCCCCGGTTCGTCCCGTGTCGTATCGTCTCGGCTCACCGAACATGTTCCTCTCCGCTTCCTCCGAAAAATGTAAACAGGACGCCCACCATATGACATAGATGGAGAGATGAGGAGAATCAAGACAAAAAGGAAATCATCATCACACACCACACATCTCGACAACACCCTCAAGCCGTCTTCGGCTTCTTGTGGGGCGGCGACGACCCGCCGCTGCGCATCCGAACAGTACGCACGGTTCGCAGGAGGTTATTTCTCAAGACACGCTCGCTCCGCTTCGTCACACTGGAACCCAACACGGTTAGCGATCTGGTACCGTTTTCGCCAAGTACAATGCCGAAGGGTTCTTGCAGTTGTTCGTATGTTAAAACGCCGCCAAGCCGAACTCTTGACGACGAATCGCCCTCGTGGAGGCTCTCCTCCGTGTCTTCGCCGTCAAAGATAGACCCTGAGCGTTTATGCTGGACCGTTTCCGTCGGATAGAAGGAATCCGCGTTGTCGTCGACACTGATCACGGAACTACTGTCGTTGTCATCGTGGTTGCCCCCACGGCTACGGGGATTGATCTGAACATCGTGATCGTCGCGATCGTTATGGGTGCCGTGACCCTCGCTGCCATTTCGATTGCTGTTGTCGTTATCTTCGACAGCGTTGCGTGCGGCAGTGCCCCCGGACAAGGTAATGGACGAGACGGGTGTCTCTTGGCGGAAATCGACGCCAAGATGATCATCTGGTGCTTGTGAGCCATCTTGCATGACCACCGCGAGCCATTCTTGTGGCTCAGTCAAGTCGGCGAGGTACCGTGTCAGAGTGAGAGGGCCCTCAGATTCTTCGCTGAGTCTGGGGGGAAACTCTGGTGTACGTGGTGACAAGACAGTGTCTAGCGGTAACGGCGGTGGTGGTAGTTCGGCAATGTCTGTCTCGTCAATGACAACAGTGGCGTCACTTAAAGCCGGCGAGCCGGGACCGGATCCGGGAAAGGGGACAAAGTCGATATACGGAACCGCGCACGGAGCGACGACACTGGACATCCGGTACGCGATCCGTTCATGGCGTTCTTCTGTCGTCTTGTACCATCTGAGCGGCGGCGGGTCGCGGGACTCCTCACCATGCTCTTTCTCAGCGTAGTCAAGCGTAGAGAGGCCATGCGCGACTTCGGCAGGCGGAGAAGCTGAGTCCAGGTGGAGGAAATAGTCCTCCGGTATTAGATGCTCAAAAGATGAACCGGGCGAGGGAGGACCTGCGGCTGCGGGTGGTGGCGTCGCCGACCAAAACCACGGGCGACATGTTACACTGCAGCCCAAGTTAGAACCCGAAAGCGCCACCACTCGCCGGAGCATGGTCTGTGTCCGATGCGGCAAGCAAAAGTGACAGATGGGAAGAACTTGCCTCTTCTCGTTGACGTCGATCGAGTCGAAGCTGATGCAAGACTCGGCATCAACCGAGTCCCGTCTGGGAACTTTGGAGGACTCGTGGTGAATAACGACGTCGCGGTCGAGGGCGACGCCAAAGAACTCGATAGCATCGAAAGCTGCCATGGTGACACAGATGGCAGCGACGGTCGGGTGCTTACATGGCACGCGGGGGGTCGGGCGGAGGTTTTTAAAGTCGTGTGTGTGTTGCGTCGGGAGTGATGCAAGGCGCCCGTCTGCTGTCTCGGTCAATCGGCGGAGCGGCGGAGCGATGGGGGAGCGGGTAGCGACAGCGAGAGCGACAGCAGCATTGAGCATCCAGCACCTGAACACGCAGCACGCAGCACCAAAACCGTCCCGTGGATGCGGCTGGCGTGGGCAGATGTCGCTGACTGGATCCGACCCGGCGAGCTGGTGAGGAGGGCCAAAGGAAGAGAGAGGAAAAGTGGTGAGGGCGCGGAAGAGGTTTTCGCTTCGGGTTGGCTGGCTTCACTGTTCAGGTTTCTTGCACTCCTCCAGAGTCGCTTTGGGGGGCGGCCGCAGCGCGAGCCGACAGGGGGGGCCATCCATGGCGGCATCTAATTTGGTGCGGGCAAGGCGGGGAGGGGCCCGAATGCAGGGGATGCAGGTGAAGGAAACGCCCCAAGCCCAAACGGGGAAGCATCCGGGTGGAAAGGCCAGCAGCAATGACGCAGGCGGGAGCGCTTCCGGTGGTTCGCACCCACGGTCCGCAGGAACAGAGGAAGGCAAAAAACCCTAACTCCAGGTTCAGGCGAGCTGTTCCGGTCTAGCGCCCCGCTTCTCCACCAATGACAGCGGCTCGTGTGCCTCGAAAGGCTTCGGCACGGCACGGGGAGCTTCGGGACACACCCTGAGAGCACTTAGACGGAGCCTGCCAGTGGAGGATTGCCAGAGCGCTGCGGCCAGACCAGACCTTGCTCTTGTGGTTTTTTGTTGCGCTGGTTGGCTGGTGCGCATCAAAATGACAAGTGTCAACCCTCGAATTTCACGTTTCGTTGCCGGCCGGCGACATTTGCAAAAACTTTTTTGCAATTTACACCTTCCTTTTTGGCAAACGCACATTTCTCATGTTTTTTTGTTTTTTTTCCCAAGCCAAAATGACAACTCATTTCTAATCTGGGTCCTCTGACTTTCCATATCTGCAACCTGCAGCCGCGCAAGGCGTCCAACGGCACGCCAACTAAACACCGACAGCTTGGCTCTGGGTCACAGTTTGCTGCAACCAGCTCGCATGATTATCACGTCCTCGACAAACGCGGCCATCCCATTTCTGGTCAGCGCACCCACTACGTCGGGTCCGAATTGCCGCATCCACATTCCCAATTCCACAAATTACGCCAGCCATTTCACGCAGCTGCTCATCAGGCTCGCTGTCAATTGGCTGGCACCCCTCCCCCTCATTCCTGCTGTCAGCACCATCCCCCTCCTTTTTCCTCATCACACACCCGTCTTCGGACCCGACGTTATGGGAAGAGCTGCCAGTCCCTGCAGCCCTCACATCAAGGCAGTATCCCGAACCGCCCCTTTGGAGTGGCGGTCAGAAAATGATCGATGCGCTTAACCATCCGGTCGGGTCCATAGTCACTAACTTGTTCGCATTGGCGTCGCATTTGCAATGTTTCGTAGTTATTATTTTCTGTCCGGAGTTTTGCTGTGGAGTCGCAGACCGGTCACCGAAGGAAGTGCTTCAAAACCCGCCAACGCTGCCGCCGCCGCAGACACGCAGGTGACGAGACGGGAACGCGGGGCATTTTTTGGTGACAGTCACATTTCTTTCCCCGCCGATCCATTCCAGTGTACACCTGTTTGCCAGCCCGCTCCTCCACGCTCAGGTATTTCGCTTTTCGGCACAATTTCCCCAAAACTCCCTGTCCGGTCACCGTCCGTTCCTTGTTTGCTCACCTTTTGCAACTGCCGTCCAGCCGGTCAGGCACAGTTACACACGGCAGGTAGGCAGCACGACCAGCCACCAATTTCGCATTTGTTTCCAGATGGTTGAGAAGGAAGACAAAAAAAAAAAAATAATCTCCACCCCGGACCCAGTGCCGCGGCGCAAAGTCAAACTAACCTTGCCAAGAGACGGGAGCCAGATTAGCTTTCAGGGTGGAGACAAGCATTGTTAGCGTGAGACTTGACATTTTACACCGAGGGAACAATAAAAATGATCTCGCCAAATCGAAGGTATGGGAGACTAAACTCGTGAAACTTAGGATACAGCCCTAAAAACAAAATTTTTTTCAGCAGACGGGTGAGATGAGCCCGCGGAGTTGAGTTTTGAAAGACGGATATCTCGACTGTCTGACTCTCCAGCATGTGTGATTGTGCGTGTGTCTGTCTGTCTGTCTCACACTAACATCCCTCCAGGGATCACGACTCCTAAAACTGCCAGACCGGTCACCGCTAGTTCCTTCAACTCCCTTACCCCCCTTCCCTTCCAGGGGTGTGTACCCACTTATAAACGCCATGTTCCAATCCCTCGGGTCCCTAAAGTGTCGGGGGGTCGGTGGCCGGTCTGTCGGCGGGTCCCGCGGCAGTTCTGTTCTGTTCATCACAGTTTCACAAGAAACGCAAAAAGAAAGATTTGCCTCGGTTTCCGTGTTTTCTGTGTATATTGCCCGTCTCACTTGCATACAATGTAATGCATACAATGTAATCCACATGCATGTCTGTCTGGTGGATGCCGGCCCTTTTTTCCCTCGCTTTTTAATTCCTTGTTTTCTAGTGTCATTTTTTTTTGTCAATCACTTGCCGTTTTGTCAAGCTTCACCCGCCCGCCCGCGTGGGATGGATGTGCCCGGGGATTAATGTGCCCGGAGGTAGGTCCGTGGGATATCCGTAGGATATGATGGGACATGGATGTGATGGGGATTGGGAATGGGAATTCTCCCCGCTTTCTTCATCTCCCTGGTTCTTCATCTGCGCTGGCCCTTTGTGCTGGAGATTCGCGCTGGAGCCGGGACTGGGGCTGGAGCTTCCTCCGGAAATACTCCATTCTGGGCGTTCAGGTGTCGGGCGGCGCAACTGGGCCATCTCACTGCATATAACACATATGCAAGCAACATGGATCCTACGACCCAGCGCAATGGGACTTGCCCCCCCTCCCATTCTTCTCTCATCCTCCTCCACCCCCTTTTCTTTTGAACCTTTTTGAAGCACTTTTTTTTGGCCGGGGGGGCGTGCCGAGGCGAGATTGGGCTTGACTGCGAGCAAGCAGTTGAGGCAGGCAGGCAGGGCAGGCAGGCTGCGTGCACGCACGTGTGTGCGCGGCCCAGTCCCGGACAAATTCGCAAAGCGACATCCACAATGCTAAAAGACCGGGGTGTCTGAGATGTGGGCGTGTATGTACGAGCAAAGTCCAGACCTGGAAGGAGCCGAAGGAAGACAATTCATGGTGTGCCTACACGTACTGTGAGAAGTACATACATAAAACCTGTGGTCGTGTACCGGCAAGGGTTTGGCAGGCTGTTCGTGAGGGTTCCGAGTGCAGAAATCTGACTTGTACCTGGCACTTGTACCTGCCGGTGCGCACCTGGCCGTATGGGGGTTTACTTTCGCTCGGAACCGCAGTAAAAATTCGTAATACCAACTAACGTGTCTGCACAATCCTCATGCAAGACGCTCCATCATGTGTTCCCAAGTCCATATTCCCGGTAACCATACATACCACCACAGGCTGACAAAACACTTGCAGCAAAACTTGCTCACACCCACTAACGCGCCTTTCACGGAGGAAAGCAAGGTCTTTACCCCCCTCCTCCGCCACCTAGATGCAAGAATCGCGTCAGTATTGCATGAGATGGTGCCGACAAGGCAACTGAGGGATAAAACCAAACGGTGAGCTGGCAAGGAAGGTAATACTCACATCCACCACCGCCGCCTCCTCCCCCTCCACCACCACAACCTCCACCGCCTCCTCCCGAAGACCCTCCACCGCAACCTCCTGATCCCCCGCAGCCGCCACCACATCCACCACCGCAGCCTAGTGGTACATTAGCATGCCACGTAATGCCATTGTTAGACCCGGGACGAGATACTTACCCCCTACACCCATGCCCCCACAACCTCCAGGCCCTCCACAGGCTCCTGCAGCGACACCACCCCTGTGATATGCGGTCAGCTTTTTCTCCAAGACGTCATGGCTAGTCTAGTAATCGGCCTTATCTCGGGCTGGCGTAGTTGGTCTGAGAGGTGCTCCAAGAACAGACATGGACAAGAGGAGTGGCCAGACAACTCATCAAGGCGAGAATCGGCAACGACCCATGATCCGTCATCACAACAGACCAGACCAAGGTGCAGATAATAGTAGAGAAAAGAACATACCCACAAGTGCCCGCTGCACACGACCCCGTCGCGCCAGCTGCACAAACCGCCACATACCCCGGATAGGCACCGTAGTACATTCCCGGCGTCCACCACATGGGATACATGTATGGTCCATAATACACATACGGGTAACCCCAATGGTCGTAATACTGCTCACGAGGGGGAATAGTCCGTCCACGCTTGGTTGCACGTCGCTGGGCCTTGTCATAGGCAGCGTTAATACGTTTCTGTTGCATAGCGACAATTCTGCGTTCGAACTGGGCAAGACGAGAGGGGCCAGCGGGAGTGGATGGGTCGATGGTTCCTTTGACTGAGTTGTGTGCCGAGATATGGGCCGAGTTGGAAGGAGGGTGAAGGGCGGCAGCACCGGAAGTGTGGAAGCTTTCGGCCAGCCGCTCGTGGGTGGAGATGCCGAGAAAAGAACCGACAGGGTTTATAATAGAGGTCCGGACAGCTGTCGTTGTATAGTTAGATATCTTCACTTGTATTGCCATCGTGGGCAGCGGAGAGGGACAAACCTTCACAATACCAACAGGTGCATTCGGAGTATACCTCCCCGTACTTGTCCTGGTAGGCCTTGCTGGTCCACTCAAAGTGGGTACTGAGAGCATCTTCATCAATCTTGTCGTCGTGGTCGATGAACCGGGACGTCTTGGCCACAGTTGCGTCGTAGTACGAGACCGGACTGAGTTGGGAAGTATGCCACGCAAGGTCAATATCAAGTGTCGGCACAGCGACGTGCTTAGGGTTCTCTGCCATCAGCGTAATGAAGCGGTCATATTTGATCAAGAGACGGTCCATGGTGGCGCGGGCCGTCGGGCTGTGAAGCCAATCGAGCTTGGCCATCTTTTCAGCGAAAATTCCCTGACGCATGACAGCAGCACATAGGTCCAGAGCAAAGGGGGAAAAGTTGTCCCAGTATCGCGACATCATCTTCCGGACGCAGACACGGGACTTGGGAGGAAGCCGGTACTTGTTTGTTCCCGGGGCCCAAGCTAGGCCATCAACGGCGCGCACCAAGTTGCGGTCGGCGACGATCTTTTCGATCTCGGTCCGGACGTGTTGCATCGTGGGCTGCGCAGGCCCGGAGGTTATCAGATCGACGATCTTGGTGCGAATAGAGTTGCAGCCACTCTTGAGAAGACGATTAGGGAATGTCCTCGGTTGCCTCAACTTTTGGCTGCTGTTGCCCGTCAGCGGCTCCGGACGACCTGTCAATGGGTCCAGGACAGTGCCCGGCATAGGTCGATTATCGGGACCGATCAAGCAACGGGCGTCGGCGACAAACTTGGAAACACAAAGAAGCTCCTTGCAAATCATGATGCCACAGTTGGCGCAGGCGTATTGCAGGTTACCGTCGCCATAGCCGTTGCCGATCAGGTCCGGTGTGACGCCTTCCCATTGAATATCTTCTGGGCGGGAACATGTAGTCCAAGGGACCTGTAGATGGGTTCCGCAGCGGGGGCAACTCATGTCCTTGACTAGAGGGTCATCTGCGTTTTCCCAGGCACGACCCGTTTTGGCTACCCATTGCGCCTTGGTCTCGTCTGACACGTTGTAAGAAAAGTTTGTGTCGATGACTTTGTGGACCAGTTCCCATGGCATTCCAGAGGCCCACAGATGACGAAAGCCGTACAGAATCGAGTCCTCCAGATAGGCGCGGGGATTAAGCATGTGAGTATGCCATACCATGAGCACATCTGAAGGTGTTAGTCGGCTGGTGAACATTCTGGTTGAGAGACAAACTCACCAAGTGGGGGAAGCATCTGCTCGTTCCAATGCATCACGGGCGAGGCAGGCGGAGGATCCGTGAAACGAACATACCCCGTGGTTGTAAATTCCTGCATCATATCATCTTCACGCAGCGGTGCCCCCCTGAAGGTCCTCCACCAGGCCTCGTATCGCTCGACGGCGCGGGCGACAAAGAGAGCCCAGCGCTTTTCGCGGATCTGGCTCAACGTGTGCAGTTGCTTGTCCTTGAGTTTCTCCGCGATCGGCTTCTCCGTCTTGTCGTCGAGCGGACCGGCGAGGCTGTCCCATAGGCCAAACAGGCCATCGGTATAGCCGACATCCTCTTTCATCGACTGGATGGCAAAGAGAAGCTTGAGGTGGGCAAGGCAAGAGTCGGCTGTGGCATTTGCCGGACCGGGAGGAAGCGATAATGTCTCGAATGCCGCAGTGAGATTTACAATCTCGTCCTGGACGTCGGGGGCCGCATCGACGACAGTATTGTTCCCCGTGGCCCTGTATGCGGGCGGGGGGGCGGATGCGCCGGTTGTTTGGTCGGAGGTGTTCTGACTCGAGCTGAGCCTGGACGTGCCCAGCATGCTGAGAGGGGATGCTGCGTTGGGCATGTCGACGATGCGCAGCCAGATATCGATGGCAGCGTTGGAGAGATTGTTTGTTGATGGAGCGGGGTGATGTTCGACCTTTAAATGCGGCCCAAAAACGTAACGGCTGACGTTGCACAGCGGATATCGCTTTGTCTCACCGCTGTCCTCGTGTACAAGGCCATGTAGTAGAAACCGGTGATACCGGCTGTTTGCAGATGGACGATGGGTTGAAATACTGCCTTTTGCAATGCCTCAGAGGATGTGGGCAGTCTGCGGAGGCTGTGCACGAGGATGGTAGGTGCATCGGTGCCAGATCGGGCGTCGGTGCCGTGCTTGCCCAATCATGATTTTGAGCGATCGGCAGGTGATTTTCGAGATGAGCAAGCAATCCGAACCCGCCAGACTGGTGCACCTGTCTCATTCGCCAACTCGCAGCGGAATCTGCCACAGGTGCGACACAGCCACTGCGCTCTGTCGTTCGCGATCGCAGGCTAGCTGCTGCGACAGGCAGATGCTATTCAGGTCCAGAAACCGCCCCCCTTTCAGCGATGATGGGAGTCTGGCTCAGTCTGATTAGCTTGATTGCACCGACCAAGTCCTACAACTTCAACAACAGGTGCAAACCAGCTATGAGCGTGCCGAAGAGATAGCTGTCAATCAATCGGACCTCTATCTTCAACCGACTTTGCCGTTCTTGACGTGTTTTTGCAGAACCGGACAAGGGAAGATGCCATTGATGAAAATCACACCGAATTCTCATCAGGGAACTGTCACTGACAGAACTTCCGGCTTTAAGCAAACGACTTTCCGCGAGAGACTGTCTGGTAGACACTGTGGGTCCGGAACCATGATTTCGGCGAGTTAACCGTTCTTGGCGTTTCTTGATGAACATGTTCGCGTGCAGCCCCCGACACTCGGCAGATGGATCCTCATGATAACTCCTGAAATAAAACCAAGATTCAACATCAATAGCAACCTTCCTTCAGAGACCAAGAGTCTGATTGACAAGCTTCCTCGAGAACCGAGTCCGATTGACAAGCTTCCGCGCGAGAACTGAGTCTGATTGGTCCCGACATGTCGGTGGCTGGAAGTGCTTGGCGCGGGGGAGATTCTTCTTGAAGTGGGATTTAGCGATTGCGTGATAGCTCTAGCCCCTCACGCAATCAATCCCTGCCATAGCTACCTACCCTCACTCCTTCCACTCAAAACTAACGACGATCCCAGCTCCCAGAGACGCCAAAAAAATCAGGGTCTCCTGGTTGATTGAGCGAGCCAATTGATTGCGTTGTGTGTCGTGCCGTGTTGAGCCGCGTCAATCGCCGTCAAAATGTCGTCCTCGTCGGATCTCGTCACGGTTGTCGTGGTCCCTTCGCCCTTCGCCAACATAACCCTACTTTACGAGGTCGATCCCGACGCCGACGTGCTCCTCATCGTTCCGCCAAACAGCAAACCCTTTGCGCCCTGGGACGAAGCGCTTCCCAATGGTGTCAATGGCGTCAATGGCGTTGGCGCGAATTCGTCAGCGGCAATCAATTCTCCCTTGGGGCTGCGCATAAAGGCCTCATCCCGCCATCTCGCCCTCGCGTCCCGTGTCTTTCGAAATAGGATCCAGCATGCCAATTCGAAGCGCAATAGTACCCAATCCGACGGGCGCATTCATCTCACGCTTGCTGAGGGCTTCGATCCTAAAGCCGTATCGATTGTGCTGAACGCCATCCATAGTCGGGGTTCCAAAGTACCACGCGCCGTCGAGCTCGAGACGCTCGCTCAAATCGCGCATTTCGTCGATCGTCTCCAGCTGTATGATGCTGTCGAGATATATGCGGATCGGTGGATCTCTAAGCTGGAAGACAAGCTCGGCGAGGCGTACGATCGGGATTTGGTGCTGTGGGTCTACATCAGCCATGTGTTCCGACGACCCGAGGTATTCAAGGCCGTGACAAAGGTAGCGGTTGCGCATAGTTCGGGACCGCTGAGGACTCTGGGGTTGCCGATCCGGGAGAAGATTATCCGTAGGTCCCCGTCGTCGTCGTCGTCGTCGTCGTCGTCCCCCTTTAATGTCTGGTTGCTGGGCGATTGATTTGATTGATTGATTCAATTCTGACGTGGCTGTCGTTTCCAGGCGACATTGATGCGCAACGACAGGCTCTGCTCTCTCAGACGCTGGATATCCTCCACTCGACCCTTGACGAGCTCACTTTGGGGAACTTGGCGTGTTCGAAATATAACTGCGACACTTATCTCCTCGGCGAGCTGATCAAGACGCTGCATAAACCACGGCTGGTATGGCCGAGGCCAGCAAAACCGTTTGTCGGGGTGAGCCACTCGGCGGTTGTTGATGCTGTCAACTCCAGCGCCGAGTTCCGCCCGCGAGAAACTGTCCCCGTGGTTGGACTCTGGGGAACACCGGTGAACGTGACGAAGTTGCCGAATCGCAAGCGCAAGAGCCCCGTGGAGCAGCCGATTACGCCGGAATCATCGCCTGAGCCTGCGCCTAGGAGTCGGAGCAGCTTGGACTCGCATGTTTGCGATGCCCGGAAGCTGGTTCGCCGGCTGGAGGGGCTGGATGGGCTGGAGGAGGGCATCGTGGGGCTGGAGCTGGAAAGCGGGCGCGGCTTCAAGCTTTATTAGGATGTGCGGTCGCTCGGTCGGTGGCAATCTTTTTTTGTGCGAATCTATCAGCAGAGCTTGGTGTTAGTGAATACCCGCATTTGTAACTTGATAGAAGCATTTCCATCTTTTTTGTCAGGGTTAGGTATCTATCACCGTTGGTTTTTGAAAGGGGAAAAACAAGGGGGGGAGGAAATCAAAAATCTCAAAAGAGCACATACCTATTCCAACAAGGCCCTCTCCCTGTTTATCTCGTTCTCTCCAAATCCTTTTTTTCCCCGGAAATTCACAACAGCGTCTCCGCATCCCCTGACGACGACGAGACTGACTCTTCCTCTGACAAAGTCGAAACAACCGTCGTACAATACGGCGGCCGGTATCCCCGTGGCAAGGTTGTCGGAGGCCTTTCCACCACCGAAACGGGAACAGACACAGACACGGGGATACCGGCGGACACACGAGCTGGGACGGGGCCAGACGCTGGGACGGGGCCAGACACAGGGACGGGGACACGGGCCGGCCGCATTCCCACTCCCACCCCTACTCCCACCTCTGCTGCCCTCGCACTCGCACTTGCAGGCTCTCTCCACCGCACCACCAACTGGGGGGGCCGGGGTTGGGGCCGCGGTTGATGCCGGTGCGGAGGGACGGCAGGAGGGGCGACAGAAGCAGGAGGAGGAGCAGGACTAGGAATTTGTCCGGGTGACCGTGGCCCCATCACCGCTGGGCGAGCTACCACGGGACGACTTTGGGCGAGCGCGGGCGGGGAGGGAGGCAGAGGCAGTCTCGTCGGCGTTGTCGGGGAGCGGAGACGCTGTTGACGGGGTCGACGGGGCGAGCGGGACGGGGGCGAGCTGGTGGTGGGCGGCGGGGCAGGCCGTGGTCCCCTTACCCTGCCTACCCTCTCCCTTCCCCCTCCTCCTGTCCTGGCGGCGGCAGCGCCGGTGGTGGCGTCGGTGGTGGCGGGCTGGTGGTGGTGATGGTAGGCGGGCGGAGGGAAGCTGGTGATGTGTCGGCCGCGTCCACCAGCCCGATTGTTTGGGCGGGCGAGAGATTCCCGCGGAGGAGGAGGAAAGGGAGGCAGCGGCGAGGTGAGGTCGCGTTTTATTGCTGCGGGTTGAGTGTTAATGTTAGCTTTTCTTTTCTCTCGTCTGGAAGGGGGATGAATTTGGGATGGAAGTTAGGGGGGATATTGGACGAGAGAGCGTGATCCGGAGGGAATGGATAGTGGAGATGGAAAACAGGGATGGGAGAGATATCCAGTGCTGGAGGTGTATTGATGTTGATGTTGATATCAGCAGCCTTGTGTCAACCTCGGTAGTTTGGTCTGTGGGTATCGGTGTCACGCAAGACTAACGTCCAGATCAACTCGAAGCCATTTCCACGTTGTCGTTGCTCAATATAAACAACCCGCTCCCCCGTAATATTGCCATGACGAAAGGCAATGTGAAATTGCTGACCGGATAAGGGATCAGGGGAAAGGAGAGAAAAAAGGAGAAAGAAACATACCTTTCTGCATACGCCTTCCGTTGACATCACTCAACTCGACACCACCAGAACCGGCAGGGCCAGGGCCCGCACCGGAAGAAGAAATGCCAGCCGCATCTCTGGCCTTGCGGCCGCGACGCCAATGCCGCCAGCCGAGGGTGAAAAATACCACCAGGGCAAACACCAGCAGCAAGACGACGCCGACGGCGGTGCCGCCGTTTCCAGTGGGCTGCGGGGCGGCGGTGGTGGTGGTGACAGGGGCGGGGGCGGGATTCATGTTGTTCTGCGAGGTAGTCAAGTCAGTCATCAAATCAAATCAGATTCACTCAATTCCAGCTTCTGGTTCCAGTTCAAGTTCCAGTTTCAGTACTAGTTCAGCTCCAGTGCCAGCTTTGGTTTCCAGCTTCCAACCAGACTTCCAGCGCCAGTACAGACCTATCTAGTGACTGGCGTCTGGTGACTGGAAGGGATCTGGTGACTGGACCGGACTGGACGGAACTGAAAGCGAACAAAATCAAGTCTAGAAAGGTCTTCACTCACCATATCTTCCCTCTTGAGAATAAAAAATGGCGCGCCGTCGTTGCGGCGGCCAGAGCGGGTCGGAGGGGCGATCGGGGCGGCCATCTTGTGAGACGAAGGCGGGATTGACTCGGATTTTTCTTCTAAAAGCAAAGCATGGGGAAATGAGTTTCTTTGAAGCTGCGCTGGGGATTGAACACACAGGTAAGGAGGGAAGTAGAGACTTACGCAGGAGAAAGCGAGGCCAGCGGGGTGTGCTTATGATGGTGCTAGGCGAGGTTTGGACCAGCGTGCGAGGGGGTCAAGTTGAAATTGAAATTGAAATTCAGCAAGGCGAGCGGCGGTCCCCGGCCGGCCCCGGATCCGGACCGGACTGGCTTAGTGAACCCTCGCCGAGGCTGCCGAGATATTCTGAGATAAAGTCGTCCTCGACTAGGTTAAACTTCACGGCCTTGCGGGCTTGGTAGGCTTTTGACTTGGACGACCACATGGAAACCACTCCGGGATAATGTACAAGCTGTGATTCTGGACACCATGATGTTTGTACTGTTAGAAATAGACTTCATCTATGCTTGGATACGGAACGGCGCCCGAGGTCATGTCGAGCAAAGCGCAGGGCTACCATCTTTGACACCGAGATCATACATTGCCCGAGAAATAAATTGCACAAAACCAAGTCCTCACGCCAACAGCATTTCACTCTCCAAAACTGAACATGGGGTTCACGCGCCTTGGTGCTTTAATATGGCGTTCATTCCATGTGGTTGTTGTAAAGAATGTGACGACTGTATTAGTGCATGTGGCAAACGATAACCTGCACCAATGCACGAGGGGACAATGCAAGCATTATCATATTCACCATATTCACAAACTCAAACTGTATGGTAAACGACTACCTTATTTTAAAACTCAGGAACTGCCCTTAATCACATCAAACATCAAGTCAAGTGGAGTCCTCCCCTCCCCTACCAATTCCAACGTCTCCTTTACCAAAGCTGCCCGCTCCTCTCTCACTTCATCTGCTTCTTCGTTTTTTCCCTGCGCCCTAAGCACCGCCTCCAAGCTTGAAAGACTCTCAAACAAATCCCCATCGCTCATATTTCCAGTGTGTATGCGCTGTTGTTCAGCCAGCATTTTCGCTCGTCGAATATACCCCTCCGCCACCGACCATCGCTTTAACGTTAAGTTCATTTGCGTAAGAAAGGAATACATGTTGAATAACCCCTCGGGATATTCCTGTAACACTTTTTGATGGGATGGGTTATACAGCACCCCTTCCAAAAGCGATATCCCCCGATGCAAGCTCACGGGATCAACTTGACCAATTTGCTGTCCCTGTCCCTGTCCCAAAATTGCGCTAGAGGAAGAAGAACACCCCTGTCCATGATCGCGAAGATGACTCGCCCAGCAGCAAAGGGTATCGATATGACGCGTATCATAAACACCATCAGTTTCCGTCTCCAAATCCCTCAGCAAACTCCGGAAGCGAGAGGATTTATCGTCAACAGGACCGGTGCCTTTGGGATGGACGACCGCAATGGCAAAACAGGTTAGCTCCACCGTCCAAGAGTGTAAGGGGCCAATGTGGTGGGAAACTCGATCGACAGCGATGGCGGCGCAAGTGTTGAGTTGAGAGCGGGAGGAGAAGCGGTTCTTGTCCGAGGTTGCTTGTGGGTTTAGATGGTGAGCACAGAGGGCACGCCAGAGTAAGGCTGTGGGATGTATGTGTTGGGAAGAAGGAGAAGAGGTGAGCCCCCGTAAATATTTTAAAAGTTGCGCTGCCAATGCGCTGAAATCCGCAGTCGTCGACTCGCTAAACCTCACGATAATGTAGAGGATCAACAGCGGGAGCATCGGCGCTTCCAGGCCTGGGCCGAGAAGACTCTGCGAGAGTGCTGCAAATGAGATGCGCAACAGACGAACCGCTTGAGCGAGGTCATCGGCGTGGCAAGTGCCATTTGGGCTTTGACGTCCTTTCTCCAGCAGACATATGGCAGCTCGGAATCGCAGGCACATTTCGTCGTCGTTGCGCATGGCGTGCTTAGTCCGTTGGACAGCGAGTTCATGTTCATCCTGCGTGGTGCTGACCATGTCGGGTTTGGCAAAAGTCCACCGTTGCGACGCAAAGGCTCCGTCGTAATAATCCCGAATGCTCAAATATACCCTCTCTTCGTCTTTCCACGCTTGTGGGGATATTACGGTGATGGTCTTTGCGGAGGAGTCGTGCTTCCAGAGCCCCCAGCGACGAAAGCGGGTCTTGTACATTTTTGTTCTGCAGCCGGATAAGCACGGAAACCGAAATTGAGATAAAGAATCGCCAAGTTAAGGCGGATACTCACGTGGCAGAAAAAGAATACTTTCTCTCCATCGTCTCCATTATGTCAGGCACCGTCATGTTATTGTGGAACATGGCTGTGATGATGGCGCGGTACGACTCGAACTCGTGCTCGGACGCCCACTTTCTCGTGCGTCCTCCTTTGTGACTCTTTGCGTTGTTAGATGACATGCTGGACTATGTGGATAAAGGGCCTTGCTTTAGTGTCGGTAGATATCTCAAAAAGATTAGATACAAAAAATCACCGTCTTGGGAGATAGAGCGGTGAAGGCGTGGGAAAGGTAAGTTTATGGCCGGCCATTAGACCCGCCAAGCCTCGCACTCGCACGGCAGCGGTATTGCCTGCCTGCCCAAATGCTTCAGGCTGAAGCTCCATTTATTCAATACCGGCCCCAGACCAATCACGAGTTTCTCCGAAATCAAATTCGGTAGAGCTTGCTCCAAGGTGGCACTGACAAGTCTAGGCAAACAACCGCCGACCAGGAATTCCTAGCTGTGCGGCCCTTTATCCAGGACAAGCAAAATATCCTATTCGTCTGGCTGGGTCCACTCTTTACAACTCAACTCCAAGTTTTCTCAAGAGGGTCCGATGGGTTTATGAAGAGAGTATTTGCCTGTGGTGCCGTTGCATTTATTCCGATTTGCGACCACATGTGTATGTGCATATGGACAAGGCTCAACCAAGACACTCTGTACACACGTAAAACTGCCAACAGCGGTAATCACCGATATTGAAGAACCATGCACGCCTGGATGAGAATGAGCGACTTCATATTGACTGGAGTTTGAATGCTAGTCCATTCTCCTTCCACCCTACCCCTCGCAACACTTCAGACCGGACCAACCAGACAATCCAAAGGACATAAGGCACCCAACACCCTCTCTAGGTGGTTAGGTTAGGTAGGTACTTAGGTATAGTCTACTCCCCACAATCAACCCTATAGGAATGAAACTCGCGATTTCCCGCCCAGAGACATCCCGTGGCCGGTCGCGACGCCACATAGGCGTTGGGAACCCATTCATCACAGACGGGGCTGCTGTATGCCGTGACTGTAATTTAATCTCTGTCAGCATGCCAACATACCAGACTACCTAATCACACTATGGCAGGGAGAGGGAGGAGAAGAAGACGTACGGACACAGCCCTCCTTGAGCTCACTGATTTCCAATCCCCGAATATCGTCCGGCAAAGGCAGACAGAGCTTGTCGCGCGCATGCGAAGGATACACCCGGTTACTGCCTTTGGTGTAGCCGGCTTCTTGGCCGCACATGGTGATCCAGGATTGGAATTCGGCGACGGGGAACCGGTCGTCTTGAGGGATGCAGCTTTCTTCTGCCACCAAAGGGAAGGGAGCGGCGGTTGTCGCTGAAGAAAAGAGGGTGGGGATGGCGAATATGAGAGTGGTGAGATGCATTTTGGATCAAATGTCAATTGATGGCTTGAGAAATTGCGGGATGAGTTGGGCGTGGTGATGATGGTGGCGATGGTGAAATTTATGAGCAAAACGGGTTGTTTATATACTTTTCTAGACGCAACGACGGTCTACCAGGGGTGCCATCACGCTTCTTTTTCTACATTCCGAAAGGAAAATGTCCAACACATGTAGTGTTTTGGTGATATGTGCTAGTCTGGCAACCAAGACAATGAGCCCATGCTCTAAACTGGCAGGTCATGATCCGAGATGGATGGATCTCACATGGTAGCGAATAGGCTTTGGCCCGGGTTCTGGGTAAAAGGCTGCGCAGGTATAAACAGCGGACCAGTCAGCTTGCTCAACTTGCAGACATACATGGTGAAAGGAGTCTAGATTTGCGTTGCGTTAGTAATACTTTCCCTACTTTGTTAGGATCGGTCTTCAAAGAGGTCTCCGAGACTTGTCATATCCCCGACTCTTGTATTGAGATTTAGAAATAATGTCCAAGCTCGAGTGTGACAGTGTTCTCGGCACTCTCCTGACAGATACACCACTGCCCTACATCTAAATATGCCCCCAATAGGAATCCCAACTCGGCTTGGTATACACCCCCGCCGGCGACTGTCGAAACGCCATCAACGCAATCATCACCATCATAACGCGACAAAGCACATATAGTGCGCCAAGAAGAGACGTAACCACCACGAGCCCCTTTCTCTCCTCAAATACAATCTGCAAAAATGACAAGCCCGCAATCCCACCCAATACCAGCGTGGCAAACACACCGCCCCGTCATAGCCAGGACTCCAGAACTGTGGGGAATGCATAATTCCAGGTAGAAAACATGTGCCGCGGTTTGGGATGCCGTTTTTCACAGTATTAGCACAACGATTAGCACAATGATTAGCACGGAAACTAGCACAGGATTATTACTATATTGTCGCACCCTGCTGTAATGTCTACTTCAGTAACAGCACCTCTGCGTTATCCCCACCTAGGCTACATCCTGCTGCGGTATAACCTGGTGCAAAGCTGCCCTAAGCTCCACCTCGAGAGCTGGTTCCAGCTGTATCTTGGTGCCAGGGGCGGTTTCTTCCGACGACGTATGTAATGGTATAATATCAGGGGCAGTCTCCTCTGATGACTCCTGTCTTCTGTTTTCCCCCCTCGTTTCCCAGCCATTCATTACATCCCAGAAGTCTGTATCCTCCATATCATCCCCAGATGAGTCTGCGAAGATGTCTTCATCGTTTTCTGTGCTGCCGTTTTCAGATTTTCTCTTCTTCGTTACAGGGGTTGCTGCCTTTGATCCTCCACCGCCGTATGCTTGCTCAAGTTCTTTCCCAGTCGAAAACTTGGTTTTATACCCCTCCACATTGCCAGCTGGGTTTCTGGAAATCTGGATGACTTGACGAGGCTGACCTGCAATGACGAAGAGCTTGGTCCGGAATATGACAGCCCAAGCGAAACGGGCAAAGAGATAAGCGCGAGAGTCGAAACGGAGGGAGCCCACAAGAGTATTGTGATATGTAGGCCATAACTCCGCTGCCGACCGCGAAATAATGTGCGTGACATACTGACGAGAGGGCTGAAGGGAAGAATCGATGGTAACAATCTTTGGAACAATAACGAACCATTGATCGTCAAATGTGAAGTGTATATCCTTCCTGAGAGGAAGGATATTCGCGCTGTTGTCGATATTTGGTAGACCCCCTGTCCCGTAGCGTGCCATTTGGTTCTCCTGGTACCAAGTCTTTTCTTCATTGGGTACAAGATGGGCCTCGTCGATAGCATAACCGGAATTCGTAATACCACATTCCCAGGGGCTGATAGAGCTGGTACTAACAGGATGCCACCAATCGGGAATGCGATTGTGAGGGAACTCCCAATCTCGGAAACTAGGAACGATAGGATAAAGATCTAAAGGGTTAGTAAAAGCTGCTGAAAAGGAGAAGAGTTTTTACCCAGGCCTTCAACAATGAAGTAGTATTCGTTGTCTGTCAAGATGCCATCAAGCAGTACCTGCGCTCGCTGTTGACCTGCCTTATCTAGAGTGAAGTAGCTGTTGTTGAATACGTTCCCGGCGATAATCTGGCATGCCAGCAGGGCTGTCCTATGATATACGCCGTAGGTAGAAATCGTTGTACGATCGACGCGAGGGAGAGTTAGGAGTAGGTTATACCCGGCATAACCGGGATGGAGAAAGCAGATATCTTCCGAGGGCAGACTGGGAAGCGGCCTGGGCGGCTGGTGCTGGGCTGCGACTGTTGTAGGCATCTTGGAATGCTGGGTTGATTGATTGATTGCGGAGAAGAGATTCTTGAGGGGCAGCGCGCTCATCAAACCAAACCAGGCAAACGGCGCCCTATATTTGCCTGGATTTGTAGAAATAAAAGTTGCGTGTTTGAGTCAATCCAATAGAGAAAAAAAAGTTTGTTTGCCGGGTTTGCGCCAAATATCAACTCAAATATTAGTAATAATTGTTAACAAGTATAAAGTTAAGTGATAGCTAGAGATGGTGTTAACCTAGTACGGATTAGCTTTATTGATAATTGATTGATTGATTGATATTTTTCGTGACGGTTCTCCCTAGTGGGGAATGGTACGGACCCTAAGCGGGGTTTACCTTACTAAGCTATGCGATTAAAAATAAAGATAAAAATAAACAGGTCTTTTTGTAATAAAAACTCCGGGTTTTTAGAGAAAAGTACGAATATAGCTTCTGAGGCCTCTTTAGGATAAACTCTCGAGTCCTCCCTAGAACAATATAATCTTGTGTGCTTCTTCGTCTTTTAGTAGCCTTTTGGCAACTTTTATTTTTTTTCTGTACTCGGTTAGGAAGTGGGGGTATGCTTTATTGGTGATTTCGGGTGCCGGTAGTAGGTTTCGTATGATAGCCCTGTAGTGTTTGGTATGTTCCGGTTGTATTTTTTTGCCGTAGATGCAGTTGAGGTAGTCGTTGTGGTTGAACCTTCGGTGGTACGTTCCGAAGTTCCCATGACCAGAGAGTTTGGCCACGAGGGCCGCTCTTTCTTTTCTAGGTAAGCTCCTGACGAACCCAGGGGTCCTCTAAGTTAGGTTTCTTGCGGTGTAGGTTCTAGACCGGTACGTGTTCCACCACGCTTCCCTTATGGTGTCCCTTTTTTTGACTTTGTCCTTTTCTAGGTCCCAGACCTTTTGTAGGCCCGTTTTGGGGCGGCTCCGAGCCCCTCTCCTTGTTGGGCTCACCGCCCTTGCTGCCCTTTGTCTGGTAGGGTGGTTCTCCGGTACTTTCCTGAGTTTGGTGGCGTACCTTGCCTGGCTTTTTTCTAGTAGCAGGCTGGCCGGTGGTACTTTGCCTTTTTTGTGGAGTACCGTTGAGTTTGTGGTTTTTTATACGGGCAGCGCGGCTTTAAGTGCGGCTCTGAGGGGGGCTTTTAGGTTTTCGGCCCTGGCTTGGGGCAGGTTGGGGCGGTGCCAGGCTTCAGCTCCGTACGTTAGTACGGGGATTAGGCAGGTTTTGACTCTGTGTAGGGCGTACTTCGGGGGTAGGCCTTTTGTGCAGCCTTATTGATAAGAAGCTTTGACCAGAGATGGAACTGGCCTAGTTTTATTGATAAGAAGCTCTGACTACTTGTCTGACCACCTGAGGTCGGGTAATGGCCAGAGATGGTACTGCCCAAGGTTAAGACTAATACCCTATATAGGACCTACCCCTACTATATTAGTTAAATATTGCCAAATCCAGGTAAACAAATGCAAATGTAAAAAAGAAGGATTTGCCTGGAGTTTGACTCTTTTTTGGCGAATTTGCCTGGCCGTTTGCCGGGTTTGCCGGGTTTATCGTGGCCTTCGTTTGGTTTGGTGAGCGCGCTGTTGAGGGGGTGGGTTGTGGTTGATTGGCGTTGTGACAGCATTGGTCCGAGCGCCACTCTTGCACGTGAGCATTCCGAAATAGCAGCCCCGACCACTGCACGCACATGCATTCCAAGCAATGAGGTGGATTCCGACAAAAACCGAGAGAGTGAAAATGATAACCGACAAATATTCCACCACCGACATGCCTTGTATATTTCGGTTAAGAAAGCTACTATTCGTCCTGAATAACCCGGAATACGTATTCGTATCAGACCCGGAGGCAGAGGAGACAGATGCAGTCTCAATGATAAAGCCATCATGGAGTTTCTGCGGACAGCGAAACCAGAGTAAATACATGCCGAGACCGCAAAACACATAGGCAATGGTGAGATCCTCGAGCGGAGACGGGATAGTGGTTGGCGAGTCGCGAGATGGTGTTAGCGGTAAACCACGTCGCCTGGACGAGCGCGACCAGTTTCGCAATCGAGTCGCTGGCACTGCGGGCGCTGATCCACAAGTTGGATGGGTAGTCGCCAAACTTGATCTTGTGGGATCTCACGAGGCGAACCACATTGCCTGGTTCGAGCGCCGTAGTTGTTGCTGTTGTAGGCGGTTTGCTTCATCCTGTTGCATTTTGGTTTGTCTCTGTCTTGGTGTCGCCGGATTTGGCAGTAGTAGTAGAAAGACTAACGCCACCCACCACGACCAAAAAGGCTTGCTTCAGACTGAAGGACTCCCAGTCTTTTATCGTCCGCATTTCTTTCCGGAGGCTCCACGCCTGCACGAACTCGCTGGCGGCAATAGCGACAAACAGCTCAGGAACGAAAAAAACTGCCCCGGCGGAAAAAATGATGTCGGCCAGGGTGTTATCCCCGGGCTTCTTGGGTACTTCTTGGTGGAAAGCCGTCCAGGTTGAAAGGAATATTGTAGAGAAGCATGACCAGAGTCTGTACAAAGTTCGAGGTAATGTCAGCTTCAACTCGACTAACGCACCCGTGCCCAATTTGATCAATTGCCTGGGACAACCTTCATGCCTATAGTGCCACGACCACAGTTGGGCTCTGGGACAAAACCCACCGTCTCCATGCCGATATACGAATATACGAGATGAGAATTGAAGCTGTAACCAAAACAATATCCTGAGCAACACGCGGTGAAGTGAGGAGAAAAAGACAACATTGAAAAGGCTGGCGCTTCGGGATCTGGCGTGGCGGTAAATGCGGCTGAGCATCCCTGCAGCCTGCATGATCACTTTTATCCAATCAATCGCAGTTGCGTTCGTCACATTCTGACAGGCCATGCTCTGGAAATTCAATGTCGATCATTTTGGATGATGCACGGCAGGATATCTTGAGATAGCATGGATTGGCTAGGGACAACAGCTTCTTGAGTTGCAAGTACCTTATGCCAGGCAAGAGCAGAGTACAGCGTGAAGGGACAGAAGCCAAATTGCCTCTTGAGGTATATATAATTAAGCGTCTCATCGAGCATTGTCAAAATACCATTCTTGTAAAACAACCCCACGCGAGAAATTACTATTTTGCATCGACGTGACGACTCAACCAAGTAGCAAATTTGCCTTGCTGCTTTGCTGTCCCACAACCTGCCCCACCGGGTGTCGCACAGTGTCACACAATGTCGCACAGCGTCCAACCGCGACCCTCTGACCACCCGCTTCCTGGCCGGAGGTTCTTAACCGACGCTAAACTTAACTTCAACTCCGTCCAACCCCACACCAATCACAGTTCACGACAGATAATTTTCACAACCAACCACATCCGATCTTACCTAACCACGCATAGTTCACTGCAACACCCCCTCCGAAAAATAATCGCTCAATACATCCAGAATGAACTCCCTTCCCAAACTCCCCGCCCGCGCCGCCTACCTGTACATTGACAACGCGTCCAAACGCAACGCCCTCTCCCTCTCCGTCATTCGGGACCTAACTGCCCAACTCCGCCAACACCTAACCTCGCCGTTGACCAACAAACCCCTCCTCCTCCCTGGTTTCAAACCCTCTCTCATCTCCGACATCAACTCTTCCTCATCACACCGCTGGCTCACCTCCCCGACCGTATACAACACGCATCGCTCTACTCTCCCCAAGGTTCTTGTGCTCCGGAGTTCTGGCCCTGTATTCTCATCTGGCCACGATCTATCTGAACTACTTGCCTCTTTTGCTTCTTCTTCTCCTCCTTCCTCCGCACTCTCAGAACACCAAATCTTCAAGGAATGCGCCACCCTCATGGCGCTTTTCCGCCAAAGTCCCGTCCCCATCGTCTGTGCAGTCCAAGGTCTTGCCACCGCCGCAGGCTGTCAACTTGCGTTGTCTGCGGATATTACGCTCGCAAAAAGTACCGCGCGGTTTCAGCTACCGGGTATGAGCATCGGGTTGCCTTGCACGAGTCCTGTCACGGCGGTTTCGAGACGAGTGGGTAATGCGATGGCTTATCGGATGTTTGCGTTGGGAGAGCCGGTGGAAGCGAAAAACATGGGCGGGGCAGTCGAGGTGGTTGAAGGAAAGGAAGGAGAGGAAGAAGATGAGGCGTTGGATAGAAGGGTCACAGAGGTGGTGGAAAAGTTGGTGGAATTGCCCGGACAGATGCAGGCGTTTGGCAAGTGGGCTTTTTGGACCCAGGCTGGGCTGGGGTCTCTGGCAGGTGGTGATGCGCTATGGGCGGGGTCGGCTATGGCGGCGCATTTGCAGAGTTCGGAGGCGAGGGAGGGGATGCGGGCGTTTATGGACAAGAAGAAGGCGAGCTGGTTGAGTTGAGCTGCCTTTTTTGTGCGGTCCTAATGTTAGCTCTCTGTGCCTACCTGTACCTGGTAGGAGGGTTAGAAGGTTGTTACCCTCCCTAATTGTTCTCGAATTCTTTTTGGTTTCCTTCGGTCCTCGCCTTGAGCACTACATGCTTAAAAGTTCTACACATAGCGAGAAACCAAAAAAAGAAAAAAAGAAAACGAGAATGAAAAAACGGGGACGTCAAATAAAAGCTCTTTCATTACACTTACCTACGGATAGGTAAGGTAAGGTAAGGTATCAAGTGCAAAATTACATTTTTGGCCCTAGTGCCTCTCAAGTACCTAGCTACCTAGGTACAAAGTGTCGAGACCATAGCTACCTAGGGGATGTGGTGTTTTGCACTAGGCTCACCAAAGGCGGCCCTTTGCAGATCTCGATCTCGATCGGTAAATTAACCTTGTCTTATGAGAATGCCAATCTCACTGCCGTCTTCCGACGTGCATCACCTCTCAAGGGCTTTTCTGCAGTGGGAAAGGATTCATACTAATTACACTTGCACTATAAATCTACTCATCTCGTCTCGAATTCATGTTGCTACGTTGCTTGCAGGGTCCCACCCCGACAAGCTGACGTATTTTGCATGCGGGGGACTGTAGGGGGCAGATGAGCGGCTTGCCGAATGAATGGATGCCGGCCGGGTGCGGGTGCGGACGCGGGTGCCCTACAACATGAACCTGACGCATAGAAGACCGGAAGATTATCCACCGAATGGGTGCCAGGTAGATTACCCCCACACGTTGCACCGTTTTTTGGGGGGGCAATCTGGGGATTTTCTGGGGTACAGAATTTTGTTTCATCCGGCTTTGGGGGATTTATAATTCCTTTGTTTCTCTACTTTCATTAAAGCTGCCATCTTTGCTTTTCACTGTCCAAGACATTATTTTCTCTCTCTCTCTCTCTCTCTCTCTTTTCGCTTCTAGAGAGTTACAAACTGCATATCGATGAGGCCTCGCCGGAGGGCTGAACAAGAGCGCACCGGCGGGGCGATGAAAGCACACCCGTCGTCTCCAACAAGATGAAAATTTCGATCCTCCCCGCGCTGACCCTCTTATCCTTCCCCATCAGCATCACCGCCGCCCCGATCCAACCATGGCATCACCTTCTTTCCAAACGACAAGAATGGACAGGCATGTGGTCTCAGGAATTCAGTTACGTAGGCTGCAAGCCCATCATCTTCATCTGGGCGCGCGAGACCATTGCACCGGGAAATATGGGCGTGACAATCGGGCCGAGCCTATCGAACGGACTGAAAGCCTACTTTGGTGTGCAAAATGTAGCTACGCAGGGCGTCAACTACAAGGGCTTGATGGAAACGAATTATTATGCTGGAGGCAGCGAGCCGTTGGGCATCTGGGAAATGCAGCAGCTCTTGACCCAGGCGGCTAGCTATTGTCCGCAATCGCGAATTGTGGCGGCGGGATATAGGTGTGTCCTCCCATTTCTTTTTCAGCAGAGCAAAAATGCGTGTGTGTGTTTATTATTCTCTATTCGGATTGGGGAGGGGGAGCCTTTCACGTCCAAAAAAAAAAAAAAAGGAAAGC